>Ga0334889_1000362_pt1 | contig 72704 bp, 66 predicted proteins | sample GraSluR1_MG_2_FD_207222 | JGI IMG/M metagenome (GOLD analysis project Ga0334889, IMG submission 207222) | Sludge microbial communities from methane-producing bioreactor in Wageningen University, Netherlands - Granular Sludge_8_08-R1 | ecosystem: Engineered > Bioreactor > Anaerobic > Unclassified...
GAGTGCCTGTACGTGCTGTGCCTGGTCTTCCTGCGCCAGACGGGCCAGGAAGATTCGGGGCAGAGTCGGGTGCGCCGGCAGGCCCTGGAGCGGGCCGGCTACCGCTGCGAGGTTCCGGGCTGCGCCTGCCGGACCAACCTGCACGTGCACCACATCCAGCGGCGCTCCCAGGGAGGGTCGGACGAACTCGAGAACATTGCGGTTGCGTGCGCGGCTCATCACCTGCGTCACCTCCACGGCGGCACCATGCGGGTCGAGGGGGCGAACCCGGGCACCCGCATCTGGGAGATCGGACTGCAGGAGGGCGAACCCTGGAGGGTCTACTGCGACGACCGCCTGGTGGACGGAGAGGCGCTGGCCTGGGAGGGGGACGAGGCCGAGTCGCCCGACGCCGAGTTGCCCCAGGCCGCCGAACAGTTCGCCACCGAGCCGCTCGACACCACCCCGCCCCCCGGCGACGACCGGGTCTGCGAGGCCACGCCCGAATACCGGTGCGGCCCTGCCAGTCTGGAATCGGAGACCCTCGCCGCCTGAGACCCCGCCCCCGAAGCCGTCCTGGTCGGCGTGGGCCCCAAGCGCTGCCGAAGACCGCCTCGATGCCTCCATGGGAAGACACACGGAGCGTGAGGGGGACGTGGCGGTGCCAGATGAGCTCATCTCCTGCACCGGTCCAGGCGACCACGGCGCCCGGGAGGGCCCGGGCCAGCTCCTCCAGGCGGTGTCGGTGGCCCCGAACCTGCCCGCGGAGTTCCCGAGTCAGGACCCCCGTGACGAGCCCCGGTCTGCAGGCTGGAACTCAAGACCCGTTGAAGGCAGTCACAGCGTGAGCCTCCGTCGGCCAGCACCGGAAGCAAGAGGTCCGGGCCGAGCGTGGAAGGCCCCGGGTGCAGTGCGCAAGGTCCGCCTTGTGCCCTGAAGAATGGAGAGGTCTTCCAATGCGGAGTCTTTGGATCGTGCTGGCGGGGTTGATCATCCTGGTCGCGCCCGGCTTTGCCCAGGGTGCGCCCGGGCCGGATTACGCTGAGGCAGGGAACTGGATCGTCCGGCCGGAGCACCCGGACAAGGCCTTCGACGTCTTCTTCATGCACCCGACCACCTATGACGGCACAGAGGATGGCATGAACGCCAACCTGGCCGATGCCGCGCTCAACGCTCGGACGGATGAAGTGGTCGAGCACAAGGCATCGGTCTTCAGGGGTTCGTGCAACGTGTTCGCGCCGCGCTACCGCCAGGCGTCGGGGAAGGTGCTGTCCATGGGCGCCGAGGAGCGCAAGCGCGACCTCTCGGTGGGCCTGGACGACATGATCGCGGCCTTCAATTACTATCTGGAGCACCTGAACCACGGGCGCCCCTTCATCCTGGCCGGGCACAGCCAGGGATCGAACGATCTCCTGGAATTCCTCCGCACCTACCCGGAACGGGTCGACAAGCGGAAGCTCGTGGCCGCCTACCTCATCGGCTGGACGGTGACGGAGGCCGACCTGGCCAAGATGGGGCTGCCGCTGGCCACCAGTCCCGGCCAGACCGGGGCGGTCATCACATGGAACACGATCGCCGAGGGCGCGACGTCGCCAGTCCTCCTCCCCGGAGCCCTGTGCGTCAACCCCCTCAACTGGAAGACCGGGCGCACCGAGCAGCCGAAGACCCTGGACACCTGCGCGCACATCCGCCTGGCGGATGGGACCGTCGTCCGGATGGAGCACTTCACCCCCGCCCGGATCGATGAGCGCGGCGGCCTTGTCATCCCGCCACCCGCCATCCTCGACAAGTTGTCCATGCGCATGGGCCCAGGTGTCTACCACAGCTACGACTACGACTTCTTCTACGGGAACCTGGCGGCCAACGTCGCGGAACGGTGCCAGGCATGGAGCCGGAAGCACTCCTGTTGCCGTTGAATTCGGATTTCCCCAGGGGTGCTTGCGCCGTGAGCGATGCACCAGGGCCGTTCTTGAACGGCAGGATTGTCCGTGGTCCGGTCCAGAGGTCTGAACCCAGGGGGTTCTGAGAGAAGTGCTCCTTCCAGGGGTGGACTGGCTCCACGTCTCCGGTTGATTGAGATGAACTCCCACTCGACCTTGGGCCACCTGGCTGGGGTCGAGAATGAGGATCAGCACGACAAAGCGGTATGACCTCTGGTGCTCACGAACAAATCAGAGGCCAGAGCTGCCAAACCCGGGACCAGGGAACCCCGAGCCGTCCTCAGGAGTGGTAGGCCAGCCCCGCCGCGCCGGGGCCCACGTGGGTGCCGATCACGGCCCCGATCTCGGTGCGCAGGATCTCGAAGTCGCCGGGGATCTTCTCGCGGACCTTCTGCTCGAGGCGGTCTGCGGCCTGGGGCGCCGCCCCGTGGATCACGAACATCCGGCGGAGGGGCTTGAGCCGATGGTCCTCGGCGGCCATGTCCACGATGCGGTTCAGGGCCTGCTCGAACCCGAAGGCCTTGGCCAGGACGCACACCGTGTGGTCTTCGAACGAGAGGATGGGCCGAATCTTGAGAAGCCCGCCCAGCAGCGCCTGGGCCCGGCCGATCCGGCCTCCCTTGGCCAGGTGGTCCAGGGTCTCGACGGTGAAGCGCAGCTTCAGGTCATGGCGGACCTGCTTGACGCGCGCCTCGATCCCGTCCAGGTCCTGACCCTCCTGGGCCGCGTCCTGGGCCGCCATGGCCAGCAGCCCCAGGCCGGCGGTCACCGAGTCGGAGTCCCAGACCCGCACGCGCGAGCCCTCCTCCCCCATCAGGCGCACGGCCTGGGTGGCCGAGTTGAAGGTCCCCGAGAGCGTCGAGGCCAGGTGCAGCGAGAAGACATGTCCCGAAATCTGGCGATAGATCTGCAGGAAGTCTTCGGGCGTGGGCTGCGAGGTGCCGGGATGGTGCGGAGAGGTGGCCAGCTTCTGGAAGAAGTCGGCGTTGCTCAGGGTGACGCCATCCCGGAAGGATTCGGTCCCGAAAAGCACATACAGCGGGACGACGTGCAGTCCCAGCCGCGCAACCAGCTCCGAGGGGAGATCGCAGGTGGAATCGGTCAGGATGGTGGCGTTCAAGGGCTACTCCAGGGTGATCAGCGCGGGGTGATGGGGCTGCCCTCCCCAGAGGAACTCGACGCGGGCTGCCGGGTGCAGGCGGCCGATCTCCAGCAGCAGGGTCTCGATCTCGTCGGGGTCGCAATCCTCCCCAGCCACCAGGACCAGCCGGGAGAAGTCCTGACGGGGGGGCGCCTGAAGCAGGCTCAGCACGGCCTGAGAGAAGGTCGGATCCACCCCGGCCAGGCGGCTTCCCCACAAGGCCAGGTAGTCCCCGTTGCGAACCTGATGCCCCTGGACCGCGGCGTCCTTGACGGCCCGGGTGACCTCGCCGTGGCAAAGATCCTTCAAACGCTCTTCCAGGGCTTCGGGACCGGCCTGGTGGCTGAGCAGGGCCACGGCCTGCGAAGGACAACGCGTGTCCAGGACGCGCACGGGCACCTCGGCCAGGCGCGCCGCCTGACACGCAGCGGCGGTGCAGTTGGAGTTGTTGGGCAGGACCAGGACCTCCTCCCCGCGACCGGCCACCTTCTGGATGGCGTCGAGGATCTCGCGGGTGCTGGGGTTGAGGGTCTGCCCGCCGGGGACCACCTCCAACCCCCAGGCCTGGAAGTAGGCCTCCAGGCCTTCGCCCGAGGCGATGGAGACCATGGGGGGCAGGCCCCGGGCGGCGACCAGGCGCGCCTCGGGAGGTTCGATCAACTGCAGCTCGCCCTGGAACTCGGCGCTGGTGGATTCGTGGAGGGCCGGCGAGATGCCCCGTTCGAGGTCCTCGCGGCGGCGCTGGTTCTGCTCGCGCATGTCCTCCACCTTGCGGCGGAAGCTGCGTGAACCGGGCGTGACCAGGGCCTGGATGCGCTCGGGATCGTTGGTGTGGATGTGGACTTTCAGCAGATCGCAGGTGCGGGCCAGGACCAGCGAGTCTCCCAATTCCTCCAGGACGGGCCGCAATGCCTCGGGTTCCAGGTCGGTCCCCTCGACCAGGAACTCGGTGCAGTAGCGGAAGGTGATCTCCGACTCCAGCGCCTGGCGGGCCGGCATGGCGGCTGGGATCCGCTCCTCTGGAGAGGCCAGTTGCTGGCCCTGGGTGACCTTGAGCATCCCCTCCAGCATGTAGACCAGCCCCAGGCCGCCGGCGTCGACCACCCCGGCCTCCTTCAAAACGGCCAGCTCGTCCCGGCTGGAGAGCAGGACCTCCCGGGCGTGGGTCGCCAGCGTGGCGAAGAAGTCGGAGAGCTCGCGGCTTCCCCGAGCGACCTGGCGGGCCCGCCCGGCCACCTCCCGGATGACCGTCAGGATCGTCCCTTCGCGAGGTTGCGCCACGGCACCATAGGCGGCCGAGGAAGAAGCCTCCAGGGCCTGGGCCAGGCTGGCCGTATCCGCGCGCTCGCAGGTGGAAAGACCCTGGGCAAAGCCGTGCAGGATCTGCGAGAGGATGACCCCTGAGTTGCCCCGGGCCCCCATCAGGGCACCTCGGGCTGCCGCCAGGGCCACTTCTCCGACCTGCTCGGGGGCTCGTCGGGCCAGCAGCGGCGAGAGCGCGCCGCGCATGGTCAAGGAGAGGTTGGTTCCGGTATCGCCGTCGGGAACCGGGAAGACGTTCAGTTCATTGAGGACGCCGCGGTGCAGGGAAAGCCAGCGCCCCCCGGCCACCAGCAGGCGCTTGAGCAGCTTTCCGTCACAATGCGTGGTTTCCAAGCAGAAACTCCCGGCCTGGGGGGCTAGCTCCGAGCCGCTACGCCAACCGGGCCCTGGCGGAAAGGGTGGGGGCCGGCGTCATGGCCGGCCCCGGACATCCCTCCCTGACCTTCCCAAATTGCTTGACGCAGTGATTGATGAGCGATGCGACCCCCGCAGGGGCCAGTTGCTCTCGAGCCTTCCGGGCCCGAACCAATCGAGTCGGATCAGGGATGAGGACCAACTTGATGGTAGCACCCTCCTCCCCGACGCGCAAGACGAAGAAGCGTTCGCTGATTCCCAGGTCGCATTCCCTGCCGGGAGGTTTCCCGACTCGACCGAAATAGTGTATATCGAGATGGGAGCCGCCTCGTCCCTGAAGCAGGCGGCCCGAAGCAGCCGTCGGCCGGGTCTCCGGACAGCCGGCCTGCTCGGAACCTGACCGCCGGAGGCGGCATGCAGCGAAGCGAGGTGGCCCAGGCCCTGGCCGAGGCCTTCTGGAACGGGTGGGTCCCCACGGACCTGGCCCAGGACTACCTGGAAGCCCTGGAGATGAGCGCCATGGGCCCGCCCGCCTATGAGGAGCTGAGGGGCCTGGTCGCCGAGTGGGAGCTGCGGGCCATCCCGGTGGCGGCCCTGACGGCCCAGGTCTCCAGCCTGGGCGAGAGTTTCCAGACGGCGGCCGAGCGGGCCAACCGGGTGGCCGAGCCCGACGATCTGACCACCCGCTACCTGCTCAACGCCCTGCGCGAGGCGTTGCGGGCCATCTCGCTGGCCTGCAACGCCATCATCCTGTCCGTCCAGGCCATGCACGGTGGCGCCCTGCAAGGCGCCCTGGAGAGCGCCCGGATGGCTGCCGGGGTCCTGGAGGACATCTACGCGGGCACCCACTTCGAGGACGGTGACTGAACCGAGGGCCTTCGAGCGAACCACGGCGGCTACCTCATCCCGGACCAGGGCCCCGAGAAGGTCCTGGGGGCCCGAAGCGGAATGCCCGCCCGGGCTTGCAGACCAGGCAGGCACGCACCCCTCCCGACGAGGCACCATGCGCCCCCTCTCCCTCCGACAACTCACCTTGACCGGCCTGCTGGCGGCCCTGGCCATGGCGCTGGGCGCCACGGGCCTGGGCTTCATCCCGGTGCCGACCCCGGGCCAGGCCCTCACGCTCATGCCGATTCCCGTGATCCTGGCCGGACTCATCGCCGGACCGGTCTCCGGCGCCCTGGTGGGAGGCCTCTTCGGATGCTTCTGCCTGCTGCGCGGCTTTGCCCCGCCGGACCCCCTGGTCCAGGTGCTGCCCCGACTGCTGGTCGGGGTGGTGGCCTGGGGGATCTACGTCCGCGTCCTGGCCTGGCGGCCGACGGCCTGGCGGGCAGCGGCCGCCACCGCGACCATCCTGGCCAGCCTCTTCCACAGCACCATGGTCCTGGGCCTGGTCGCCTGGATGGGCTACTTCCCGACCCAGGCGGCCTGGCTCACCTGGGTCCTCCACGGGCCGCTGGAGGCGGGAATCGCCGTCATCGTGACCGTTCCCGCGCTCACGGCTGCGCGGGCCCTGAAGGTCAGCCTGATTCCGGCCGGACTGACCTCCCCCGAGCGGCCCTGCTGAGCCACGGGGTCCCCCCCCCAGCGCTGGTTGCCGAGAGGGTTCCCGGCAACCAGCGCCCTGCCCTGGGGGGGAGGATTCAGCCCTTGACCAGCCTGCAGCCCAGGGCGATCGAGTAGAGCTTGGACTCCTCCGAATCCGCCCGACTGGTCAGCACGCAGGGTGCCGAGGTGCCGATCACCGCGCCGGCCAGGCGGCCACCAGCCAGGTAGGTCGCGGCCTTGTAGAAGGCGTTGGCCGCCTCGATGTTGGGGAAGACCAGCACGTCCGCCGACCCCTCCACCGGAGAAACCAGCCCCTTGATCGCGCAGGCTTCCGGGGAGATCGCCACATCCAGGGCCAGCGGGCCGTCCACGATGGCTCCGGCGAGCTGGCCGCGGTCCCCCATCTTGGCCAGGATGGCCGCATCGGTGGTGGCGCTCATCCGATCGCTCACCTTCTCGGTGGCCGCCAGGATGGCCACCCGAGGCTTGTCAATCCCGAAGCTCCTGGCCGCCGCGATGGCGCAGTTGGCGATCTTGACCTTGGTCGGCAGGTCCGGCGCCGGGATGATGGCCACGTCGCTGACGAAGAGCAGCTTGCCGTGCAGCCTCTGGAATTCGGGCATGTCCAGCACGGTGACGTGGGTCAGGACCGACCCTTTGGGAAGCAGACCCTTCTCCTTGTCCAGGATCAGCCGCATATACTTGTCGGTGCTGATCAGACCCTTCATCAGGACGTCGGCCTGACCCGAGACCACCAGGTCCCGAGCCCGCACGCCGGCCTTGGAATCATCGGGTTCGTCCAGGATGGTGAAGGTCTCGGGATCGATCCCGAAGTCGGCGCACAGGGACTCGATGCGCTGGCGGTCGCCCACCAGGAGCATCCGGGCGATCCCTTCCCGGGCCGCCCGCGCGGCCGCCTGGATCGAGTGGGGGTCGTGCCCGGCGGCGATGGCGACCTTGCGCGGAGGCTCTCCTTTGAGGCTCTCCAGCAGTTGGTCCAGGGTGCGGATGGGTTCCATGTTGTTGACTCCTTCTTGTCTTGAGGTCAGGTCCTCAGGTGGGGGGATAGGTGCGCGCCTGTTCACGACCGGACAGGACCCGCAAGGCCCCCTTGACCAGGGCCGCCATCTCGTTCTCGCCGGGATAGACGGTCACGCCGCATCCGAAAGCGGCCAGATACTGGCGCAGCTTCTCCACCAGCAGACGGGAGCGGGCCATCCCCCCGGTCAGCAGCACCTGATCGACCGCTTCGCCGTCAAAAGCCGGCAGGAGGGAGGTGATCTCCTTGGCGACCCGGTAGACCATGGCCTCGAACGCCGCCCCGGCTTCCGGGTCGCCCGCCTCGACGCGGCGTTCCACCTCGCGCATGTCGGCCGTGCCCAGGAGGTCGATCATGCCGCCTCGCCCCTTGTTCAGGAGTTTGAGATCCTGGTGGGAGTACCGGCCGCTGAAGCACATGGCCAGCAACTGCCCCACGGGAAGCGACCCGGAGCGCTGGGGCGAGAAGGGGCCCTCTCCGTCCAGGGCGTTGTTCACATCGATGTAGCAGCCCTTCTTGTGCGCCCCCACCGAGATGCCGCCGCCCATGTGACAGACCACCAGGTTCAAGCGCTCGTAGAAGGTCTCGTGCTCCTCGGCATAGCGCCGGGCGGTGGCGAACTGGTTCAGGGCGTGGCTGATGGCCCGGCGGCGCAGGGTCTTGACCCCGGTGATGCGGACCCTCTCGGGCAGCTCATCGACCACCACGGGGTCCACGATGAAGGCCGGCTTGTCGGTCCCGGCCACCAGCTCGGAGGCGATCATCGCCCCCAGGTTGGAGGCGTGCTCGCCCCAGCGGGCCTCGCGCAGTTCCTCCAGCATCTGGGAACCCACCAGGTAGGTCCCGTGTGGAATGGGTGCCAGCATTCCGCCCCGGGCCGCCACGGCGTCCAGGTTCCCAAGCCCCAGGCCGTGCTCGGAGAGCGTCCCCAGGATGGCGTCCCGGCGGAAGCGGAACTGCTCGCTCAAGGGCCGGCCCTCGAAGGGCAGCAGCTCCTCGGCGGAATGCTGGAGCTCGCGCGTGAAGAGTTCCTCCTCGCCGTGATAGACGCTGATCTTGGTCGAGGTGGATCCCGGGTTGACGGCCAGGACGCGAGCCCGGGGGAAGAAGGTCTCGCGCGGCGTGCGCTTCCAGTCGGCGCAGCGGTGCATCCGCAGAACCGCCGCCTTGACCGAGAGGCGCACGTCCTCCGGGCTGCAGTCCCGGGCCAGGCTCACCCCCCGGAAGCCCAGGCCGAACATCACGCTGAAGTGCCGCGCGTCGGGATGGCTGGTGGCGTAGAGATGGTAGAGCATGTTCCCCGTCTCCAGGTTGGGGCACACGATGACCGTGGGAGCCCCCTCCCAGGGCGCGCCTCCCGGCTCGTAGAAGGTCGCCGAGCGCCGCGACAGGGCCACGCTGGCCTTGACCTCGCCGCGCAGTTGGATCGACTTGAAGCGCGGCCCCACCTGGATGCGCCGTTCCAGGATCGGCTCCAGCAGATTGGAGGCCCGGCGGACCAGTTCGGGGGAGGGGCCCTCATCGGACCCCTTGTGGGAGTAGGACACCAGCACGCCCCGGATCACCGGGAGGACCTCCTCCGGGATCAGGTCTCGGGCCACCGCGCAGGTGCCCACCGCGATCTGGGCCAGGATCTCGGGGGTCACGGTGGCATTCACCCCGACATCTCCAAAGACCACGATGTTGTGGGGGAAGATGTCCTGGGGATGGGAGTCCGGGAGGACGAAGACACCGGCCTCGGTGCAGAAGCCGCTGCGGCTGAGAAGCCGGGTCATGGGGCGATAATAGGCCCTGGGCTCATGCACCGCTCCGCCCACGACCATGTCGGCGTGGCCCAGGCGGGCCGCCATGATTCCAAAGAGGCCGGGATGACGGACGGCGTCGAGGGCCTCCTCGGAGGAGACCGTGCGCCCCTCGTGCCGAGCGGCCGTCTGGAAGTCCCCCGCAAACTCCTCCAGCAGGTCCGGGTGTTCCTGAGCGTCGACGAAGGCGCTTTCAGAGAGGGCAAACTCGATGCGGTTGGGGTCCAGATGGTCGAGGCCTTCCCGACAGGTCTGTCGGACGGCCTGCTCGGGGGCCAGGAACACGGGCCGCACGAAGCGGACCAGGTGGAAGGCCGCTTCCAGGACACGCGGGTCCTGCGGTTCGGTGAAGAGGACCGTGGGGCGGTTTCGGGGGGTCTCGAGGATCTGCCGATCCAGGCTGCCTTCGATGTCGTACATGGGGACCTTCGCTCTTGAGAAGTGAAGGTCAGGCGTTTGCCCTGTGAACCCGTGTTCCTTCCTGATCGAGAAGTGATTAGCGCCGGGAGACCAGGTCCTCCAGAGGAGACCTCTCCCCGGGAGGTTGAGCGAGGAGATCCCGGCGGATGTATCCCAGGTTCTGGAAGATCCGCATGCCGAAGGTCACGATGGCTGCCTGGTAGATCTCCACCCCCAGGCGGTCCCCGATCCAGGTCAGGAGGGCCGCCAGCAGCAGATTGGAGAAGAAGCCGCTGGCGAAGACCGAAAAGTTGAACTTCTTTTCAAGTCCCGCGCGGGTTCCCCCCAACACCGAATCCAGACCCGCCAGGAAGGAGACGGAGACGTACTTGGCGGTGAGGGTGGGCAACTGATAGGGAACCAGGATGCCGATGAGGACCCCGAGCACCATTCCCAGAAAGATGACGAGCACGATTCCTCCACCCGGTCCCGCCGGGCGCTGAGAGGATACGGGGCCCACGCCGACCTGTCCTGCCCCGGGCCCGTCCTCAACCAGGGCTGTCCTGGAGCGTCCGGTCCTGTGTTCGAGCAGGCGGGGCGGAGCTCGGGGCCCCGGCAGAGGGTCAGGGGGCGCTGGCCTGTTGCCTGGTGCCCTCGAAGGGATGCCCGTAGCGGAACACCAGGCTGCCATCAAAGGGCTCGATGGTCAACTCCTGGCTGCGGTTCATCTTGACCTCACCGCCCTGCTTGATCAACTGGGCCATGCTGTCCAGGAAACCTCCGGGCATCCGCAGGGCGGCCTCCAGGTCGGAGGAGGGCCCGATCGCCTTGACGGTGTAGGGCGCCGCCATCCGGACCCCGTTGACCAGGACCGTGGGCCCCACGCAGCGGATGGACGTGCGCGTGACCACCCGCTGGTTGTTGACCGAGACCGCTTCGGCTCCGGCAGCCCACAGCTCGTTGACCAGGGCCTGGATGTCCACGTCGTGGACGATGAAGAAGTAGGGGTCCTCTTCCGGGCGGGGGCTGCGGCCCGAGTCCGAGAGCTGGACGGTGATGCCGGGCCCGCGCATGCCGGTCAGCCCGGCCTCGATCCGCGAACGCTCCAACTGCTCCTGCATCTGGGCGCTGACGGACTCCCGCTTGCCGGCGGCCTCCTCGACCTTGGCCATGCGGTTCCGGGTCTCGGTCAGCTCCACCGACAGCTTGTTGCGTTCGGCCTCCAGGGTCCGCACCAGCTCCAGCAGTTGACGGGTATTGTCGGCCTGCACAGGGGGGCGCGCACTCTGGGCCTGGAACTGGATGCCGCCCATGATGCCCAGGATCACGCAGGCAAAGGCCACTGGAACCTGCCAGGTCTGCCCGAAGGAACGGCTTGAACGACGGGGGGAGGTCGGCGTCGGGGGCCCCCCCCCGACAGGGTCGATCGCAGGGGTCTTCATGGCCGGTCGATCTTAGCACACATGGGGGTTTTCGGGGCAACGTCCGCCAGGTCGATTCCAGGCCTGCGATCCGCGGGAACGTCCAGCGAAATCCTCCCACGGGAGGATGCCTGTGGCCTGGACGGAGGATAACCTGGACCTGGAAGGTCCAACCGATGCAGACAGCTCAAGCCCTCATCCCACAATTCGAACACCGGATTTCCCCGGCAGCCCCTGCCCGCCGGTCCCCCGCCACGCGGGAACCGGGAAGGCGCAGATCCTCCGGGGACCCGATTCGTCGCCCCATCGAGCCGCTGGACTTCAGCAGCCTGGGGGTCTATCTGCGCGAGATCCAGACCGTTCCACTGCTGTGCGCCCGACAGGAATCCGAACTGGCCGAAAGGATCCGCTCGGGAGATCGTTCGGCCCGGGCCGAGATGACCCGAGCCAACCTGCGCCTGGTGGTCAGCCTGGCCAAGAAGTATGTCGGCCTGGGCCTGACCTTCCAGGACCTGATCCAGGAGGGCAACCTGGGCCTGATGGAAGCGGTGAACAAGTTCGACCCCCAGCGAGGATGTCGCTTCGCCACCTACGCCACCTGGTGGATCCGCCAGGCCATGATGCGGGCCATCGCCAACCACGGCCGAACCATCCGTCTGCCCGTCCACATCGGAGAGATCCTCCAGAAGTACCTGCGCTTCAGCTCGCGGCACAGCGCCCGCACGGGCCGCCCGCCCACGCTGGAGGAGGCGGCGCGCCACCTGCTTCCCGTCGACGCCAAGAAGGTGGCGCGCAAGGTGTCCCGCTCTCTGGGCGTCCCGCTCAGCCCGCAGGCCCCCCGCGTGCGCGCCAGGATCCTTGAGGAGGAGCATCAGGCTGTCCTCCGCCTGCAGGAGATCCTGGAAGCCGCGCGGGATCCCCTCTCGCTGGACGCTCCCCTGGGAGAGGAGGAGACCCGCCTGGGCGACCTGGTCGCAGCAGACAGCCCGGCCTGGAGCCCGATGCTGGACTGCGAGATGGAGCGGATCCTGGCCCCCCTGCCCGAACGCGAGCGGCGCATCCTGATGCTGAGGTTCGGCCTGGCCGACGGGGTCTCGCGAACCCTCCAGGAGATCTCCAACGAGTTCGGCATCTCCAAAGAGCGAATCCGCCAGAAGGAAGAGGATGCCCTGCGGCGGTTGCGCCAGGTCCTGAACCGGGAAGACTGGCTGTAGGAATCCCCTGCCTCGCAGGGAACTTCTGCCCGAGGAAGGGTTCCTTTTGCAGAATCGCTGTTGGGCCCCGATGGAAGGGCTCGGCGGCAGGAAACCCAGGGGGTCGGATGGCTTTGTTCACGGACCAGACCGAGCCGGGCCTGGAGCAACTTCTGGCCGTCACCCGGGCCATCACCGGCGAGCTGGACCTGGACCGTCTCTTGCGGATGATCCTGGTTTCGGCCGTCGAGGTGACGGGCGCCGAGCGGGGTTGCCTGATGGTCGGCCCCACGGGGCCGAAGTCCTTCGCGAAGACCCTCTATCACCGGCTGGACGCAAGCGATCTGGAATCCGCGTCCTTTGGACCGAGCTGGACCACCATCCAGGAGGTCCAGGCCCGACGCGAAGGGATGCGCGTGTCCGACGCGCTGGCCTGCCCGGTCACCCCGGGCAACCTTCCGTTACCGGGCCTGCGCTCGGTGCTGTGCGAGCCCCTGCTCTTCCGAGAGGAACTGGTCGGTCTGCTCTACCTGGACTGCTCGCGGGTCTGTGACCTCTTCACCCCGAGACACCACGAGCTGCTGCGCGCCTTTGCGGCCCAGGCCGCCATCTGCATGGAGAATGCCCGGCTCTTCGCCCAGGTGCAGGAGGCCACCCGCCGGCACCTGGAGGAGGAAGTCCGGGCTCGGGAACTGGAGAGCCGGCGCCAGTTGATGAGCACCTTCGTCTCCATCGCCGCGCACGACCTGAAGAACTCGCTGGCCACCTTGAAGGGCGGCGTCTACGTCCTGCAGCGCATGGCCATCCCTGAACCCGGTCCCGGTCTCCTGGCGGCCATGGGCCAGTCGATCCAGCAGGCCGTCCGGCTGGTGCGCAACTACCTGGAATTCGCGCGGATGGACCTGCAGGAGGAGCCGCACCTGGACCTCCAGAGGATCCGGTTGCGGCCCCTGGTCGAGCGGGAGCTGGAGGTCCTCCAGACCCGCCTGTCGGAGGATGAGTCGTCGCGCTTCCAGGTCGAAGTGGAGGTCCCCGGGGACCTGGCCCTCCATGCCGACGAGAGTCGGCTGGAGCAGATCCTCTCCAATCTGATCGACAATGCCGTCAAATACTCCCCCTCGGGCGGCAAGGTCTGCGTCCGGGCCGAAACCCGCGGCGACACCGTGGCCCTGGAGGTCTGCGACACCGGCGTCGGAATCCACCCGCAGGACCTCGAGCACCTCTTCGAACGCTTCTCGCGCCTGCCCGCCATGGCCCGCAAGACGCGCGGCTCGGGTCTGGGCTTGTGGATCACCCGCAAGATGGTCGAGCTGCACGGCTGGTCGATCGAGGTGGAGTCGACGCCTGGCCAGGGCACCACCTTCCGGATCCTGATCCCCGCAGCCGCAGCCCCGAATCCGGAGAGTCCCTAGACCAGTCCGGCCTTGACCGCAAAGAGGACCATCTCGACGCGGTCGCGGAGCCCCAGCTTTCCCATGATGTTGGCCACATGGGTCTTGACGGTGGTCTCGCCGATCACCAGGTTCCCGGCCAGTTCCTTGTTGTTCAGGCCCCGACCGACCCAGGTCAGCACCTCGACCTCCCGGTCGGTCAGCTCGACCAGGCGTGAACGTTCGGGCGACGGCGGTGGCCCCAGACCGCCCGCCGTCCCCGGGCTCAAGCCCGCCAGCATGCGCAGGATCTTGTGGGCGACCCGCGGCTCGATCAGGGACTCTCCAGACCAGGCCACGCGGACGGCCCGGACCACCTCGGCCAGGGGGGCCTCCTTGAGCAGGTAGCCGGTGGCCCCGGCCTGGACCAGTTCGTAGATCCAGCGGTCTTCGTCATAGGCGGTCAGGACGACGATCTTGGTCTGCGGACAGGTCCGCACCAGGTGCCGGGTGACCTCGACCCCGTTCATCCCCGGCATCTCGAGGTCCAGGAGACACACGTCGGGCAACAGGCGCTGGCATGCCCTCACCGCGGAGGGGCCATCGGCAGCCTCGCCCACGACCTTCAGATCCTCCTCCTCCTCCAGGGCGTTGAGGAGCATCTCGCGGAAGAGGGCGTGGTCATCGACCACCAGGACGCGTATGGCCATCAGAGCCCTCCTCGTGACGGGACTTCAGCTCGGGGCTTTGGGCGAGAGTCCCGGGTCTCCTCCCGGCCCTGGCGGGGTCGGCAGGGGCAGGTCGAACTTGAAGCACGTGCCGTCGCCGGGCCTGGAACGGACCGAGATGGTCCGCCCATGCGCCTCCAGGATGCAGCGCACGATGTACAGCCCCAGACCCAGCCCGGGCGAAGGGCCCTGGGGCGTGGGGAAGTGGCGGAACTTCTCGAAGAGGTGCGGCAGGTTCTCTTCGGCGATCCCCGGTCCGCGGTCACAGACCTCGACCTCCACCTGGCCGTTCCGCTCGACGGCCCGCAAGACCACAGGATGCCCCTGATCCGAGTAGCGCAGGGCGTTGCCCAGCAGGTTGGTCAGGACCCGGCCGATCCGGGTCCGATCCGCCACCACGCGCCCGTCGACCAGGTGCGTCTTGACGCAGATCCGCGAAGCTTCGGCAGAAGGCCCCACGTTGGAGACCACCTCGCCCACCAGCGCCTCCAGGTCGAAGGCCTCGGGGACCATCTCCACCGGGCCGGCATCGAAGCGCACGGCATCCAGCAGGTTCCGGACCAGCTCCAGCAGGCTGGAGTTGGCACTCTGGATTCCCCGCAGGAAGCGGGCCTGTCGCTCGCTGAGGGGAGCGCGCCCCAGGAGGTCGGCGTATCCCCGGATCGCCGCCAGGGGAATGCGCAGATCGTGGGTCAACATCGAGAAGAACTCGCGCAGCTCCCGGGTCTTCTCTTCCACCTTCTGCTCCAGGTCCTCGTTGAGGCGCTGGGATTGCTGGTTGGCCTCTTCCAGGCGGCGGGTCTTGTCCTCCAAGGCCTCCTGATACTGCTGGAGCTCCCGGGCCATCCGGTTGAAGGAGTTGGTCAGCACGACCATCTCGTTGACCGACGGAATCTCCAGGTCGACGTGGGTGGTGTAGTCACCCCTGCCCAGACGCTCCTGGGCCTCCAACAGGAGCGTCATGGGGCGGTTGACCGCGTGCTCACCCCACAGGTTGATGGCGATGAAGCCGGTAATCACGAACAGGAAGGCCAGCACCGTGTTGAAGACCACGATCAGCCCGAGGCGACGAACCATGGGGGTGGTCTCGATCGACACGTGGGCGACCAGGCGGACAGGCCCATTCCCACCTCCGGCCTGGTCCTGAGGCGGAAGCGGCGCGAAGTATTCCAGGCTGACCAGTCCCCGATAGAACGGGCCAAGCCCGGGGAAGGGACGTCCGGATTCCGGGCCTCCGGGTTCGAAGCTCCAGAGCCTCCAGACCGGGGTCCGTTCGGAAGCCGCCCGACGCGCCATCTCGGCCAGAAGCGGCTCGGCCTGGGCGGTCTGGCAGAAGCGGTAGACCGGAACGCCGTCCGGAGTGAAGAGGTGGAAGCCGTGGAAGCGAGGGACCTGGGCCAGGTAGCGTTTCAAGCGGCTGGACCGCTCGCCCGAAACCAGGGTTTGAACCGAACCCTCCTGGTCGGGCGCGATCTCGCGCAGGAGGGTGACCACCTGCACCGCGCCCCCCAGTGCCTCCTGTTCCGCCTGCTTCTCGAGGGTCTGGGCCAGCAGGGCCACGTTGAAGTAGGTGATCAGCAGCACCGTCGAGCCGAAGAGGGCGAACAGGAAGAAGGCCATCTGGGACCGGAGGCGCAGTCCCAAGGCCCATCTTCCCCTCAAGGCTCGTCCGGGACCTCCTGGAAGGTCAGGACCTCGAAACGCTCCAGTTCGGGATGGTCGGCGGGGTCGATCCCGGCCTTGCGGCAGGCGATGGCCACCTGGACCTCGGCCGTCTCGATGCCCTCCAGCGCCGGCAGAAGCACCCCCCTGCGCCCGGACTTGTGCACGATCACCCCATAGCGCTGCGGGTCCAGGTCGGCCAGCCCGCCCACCGGCTCGGAAGGTCCCAGGATGTAGACCTGGTACTGCAGGTGGCCCAGCTCGCCCGCCTGCACCGGAGGGAACCTGGGGTCTCGACAGCAGGCCGAGATCGCGTTCTGGACCACTTCCTGGCACTGGTTGGGGCAGGTTGGAGCCAAGGTTCCGATGCACCCCCGCAGCTCGCCGCGCTTCTTCAGGGTCACGAAGGCCCCGGCCGGTGCCTGGAAGTCCGCTGGGATGGGGCCTGGCACCGCCAGGACCCGGCCATGCCGGACAAACTCCTCCACCGCGCGGCGCGCCAGTTCCACCAGGGGGTGTGGCCTGTGGGAGCGGGCGGGCTCCTCAGACATGGTCGGGGCTCCGCGGATCGTCGCCCGCGGTGGGACGAGCGAGCGGCTCTTCGGGCAGGCTGAAGTGGGCCACGGCGTAACCCACACCGAAGGGGCCCTCGTAGGAGTGAATCCGCGCCTGGGCCCCGGGCTCGAGCGACCCCAACAGAGTGAGGATGGGCCGGACGCCGCACTGCCCGGCCCGCTCCACCATCTCCTCGGGGAGGTCCAGGATTCCCGCGGGATCGGTCTTCTCCAACAATTCCAGGAGTCGGCGGTCGAAGACCGGGCCCATCTCGTCGAAGCCATAGGGGCCGCTGTCCAGCAGGCGATGAGAGAGGTCCCCCGAGGCCACCACGGCCACCCGGTGAGGGCACCCGCGCAGGACGTCGCGCAAGGCCTCCCCCAGCCGGACGTGCTCCTCTTCAGGCAGCCAGGAGATGCTCAGGACCACCGCCGGCACGTGGACTCCCGCGCGCTCCAGGTAGTACAGGGGGACCATCAGGGCGTGGTCCAGCTCCAAGGCGACCTGCCGCGATGCGGCCAGGGACTCGTCCAGGGCCAGGACCGGGACTCCACGCTCTTCGGCCGCCCGGATCAGGGCCAGGGCGAGGGCGCGGTCCACGTCCAGACCGAGGGTCACCTCCGGATGTCCGAAGCGACCGAGGTTCCCCGTCAGCCGGTCCACCACGAAGACGGGCACCGCCCGGGGGTGGACCGGGCCGTGGGGGGTGATCAGGACCAGCCGCTCGGGACGGCTCTCGGCCACGGCCCGACAGACCGCTTCCAGGCCCTCACGGGTCTGGCGGACCTGCTCGAGGGCCTCGCCTCCCACCTCGGGGATCAGGAGCGGCGGGTGTGGGCTCAAGGCCCAGATGACGGTGCTCACGGAGCGCCTCCTCCCGGGAGTGGTCTCAAGACCTGCACGCGCAGGGGGGTCGACTCCAGGACCCGGCCCACTCCGAGGGTCTGTCCATCCTCTTCGACAAGCCGAACCAGGGTTCCCGGCTCCGGAAGCCCGGTCTCTTCACGCAGGCCCGCCGGAACCTCCAGGCCCCGCCCCAGGGGAAGCGGATCGACCTGCACAGCGGGCATGCCACAGGACGCCAACACCTCGCCGACGGGGATCAGGTGCGCTGGGATCCCCTCTGAGCGGAGTTCCTCGAGGGTCACGGCGCGCTCGAGGAAGAAGGGACCGCTGCGGGTTCGCAGCAGGAACGACAGCATGGCGCCGCAGCCCAGTTCGTGGCCCAGGTCGCGGGCCAGGGCACGCACGTAGGTGCCCGGCCCGCAGTCGACCTCCAGAAGGGCCACCGCGCCTTGCAGGTCCAGCAACCTGACGGCGTGATACTCGGCCGGGCGGGGAGGCAACTCAAAGTCCTCCCCCTGACGCACCCGGTCGTAGCCGCGCCGCCCGGACTGCCGGATGGCCGAGACCCGGGGGGGGACCTGCATCACCAGGCCCCGCCAGGCGGAGCACGCTGCCTGCAGGACAGCCGGAGCGATCGGCCCGGGGTCGCGTCGGGCCAGGACCTCGCCGGCCGCATCCAGGGTCTCGGTCTCGATCCCGAACGTGACCTCGGCCCGGTAGGCCTTGCGAGCCGGGGGCAGGAACTCCAGGGTCCTGGTGGCGCCCCCCAGAGCCAGCGGCAGGACCCCGGCCGCGCCAGGGTCCAGGGTGCCCAGGTGGCCGACCTTGCCTCCCCCGAGCAGGCGGCGGACGAAGGCCACCACGTCGTGGGAGGTCATTCCGGGCGGTTTGAGGAGGTTCAGGAACCCCGCCAGGCTCCTACCCGCCGACGGGAGCGCGTCCATCATCCGGCTTCTCGACGCGGCCAGGAGCAGTCAGGAACAGGTTGGTCACCTTGCCCGACTCGTCGCAGCTCACATACACACCGCGACGCCAGTAGGCCATCACCTTGCTCTGGGTCCGGTCCGGCTCGCCCCAGGCCTTGAGCACGTCCTGCTTGGAGTCGCCCACGTGGAAGGGCACGCCCGAGACCTCGACCTCGCGGTTCTCGACCAGGATGCCCTGGACGAGGTTCTTCTGATTGATGTCCAGCGAGAAGCCCTGCGCGAAGTAGGAGAACATGACGTAATCATCGGCCTCCTTCTTGCTGCGCATGGCGCGGACCTGATCCGGCGGCCCCACGATCCCGAAGACCATCGGCAGGAGCTCGCCCGGTCGGATCACGTCGCGGCCGATCTTCAGGCCAGAGGCGGAGTATTCGACCGCCGGAGAAGGAGAGGTCTTGGGGCCGGGCTGCCCTGGCGCCGCCCACACAGGGATGCCCATCAACAGGGCCAGCGCGAGAGCCGTGAGGAGAAGCGACGAACGAGGGGAACGATGCAAAGCGGAACCTCCAGGAGGACTTGAGCCGATTTCGACCCATCATCCCACTTCGCCAACCCCCCTGTCGAGGGCCTGTCGAACTATTGCGATGGACTCGAAACCGGTGAGGGGTTGGACCCGGAAGGAGGACCCAGGTTTCGCCCCCCCACCAGGACCAGGCCGGCTTCCAAGGCCAGGCGATAGCCCAGCGGCCCCATGCCGACCAGGACGCCCTGACACACGGGGCTGATCCACGACTGGCGCCTCCACTCTTCCCGGGCATGGATGTTCGAGAGATGGACCTCCAGGGCGGGAACCGGGATGCCGGCCAGGGCGTCCCGGAGGGCCAGCGAGGTGTGGGTCAGGGCTCCGGGGTTGACAACCAGGAAGTCGAAGCGGCCTTCGGCGCCCTGAACCAGGTCCAGGAGCTCCCCCTCCGAGTTGGTCTGCACCAGGGTGGCCTCCACGCCGAGTTCCTGGCTCCATTCCCGGACCAAAGAGGCCAGATCCCGGGCGCCCAGGGTGCCATAGATTTCGGGTTCGCGGCTCCCCAGGAGGTTGAGGTTCGGCCCCTGGAGGATCAGGGCGCGCACGGTTTCAGCCAAGTTCCGGACTCCCTTCGGCGGCATGGAGCTCTTCAAAGACCTGACAGACTTCGGCCTCGTCCACCTCGAAGACCTCTGCCCTGCCCAGCCGGGTGGGCAGCACGAAGACCAGCTTCCCCTGCAGCCTCTTCTTGTCGCGCTTCAGTCCGGCAGCCACGACCTCCCACCGAAACGAAGCGGGAATGGCCCGGGGCAGGTCCCAGGCGGCCAGCAGGGACTCCACCCGACCCAACAGGTCCCAGGCGTCGGGAAGGACTGCCCGGCGACGCGCCAGCCGCAGTGCCGCCAGAAGACCCAGGCCGACCGCCTCCCCGTGGGTGAAGCGCGCATAGCCCCCAGCCCTCTCCAGGGCGTGACCGAGGGTGTGCCCGAGGTTCAGCAGGATGCGCTCGCCCGATTCCCAAGGGTCGCGCCGGACGATCTCGCGCTTGATCCGGGCAGCTTCCGAGACCAGCTCCTGGATCTCGGCATCCTGCCGACCCGACGGGTCGGGGGGGCGCGAGAAGTCCTCAATCTGTTCCAGAAGCCTGGGCGAGGCCAGGAGGGCCGCCTTGACGGCCTCCACCATGCCGCTGGCCCATTGCCTGCGAGGCAGGGTGCGCAGGGTCCGAGGGTCCGCCCAGATGACCCGGGCCGGGTACCAGGCGCCGACCAGGTTCTTGCCTTCGGGAAGATCCACGCCGGTCTTGCCGCCATGCGAGGAGTCGACCATGGCGACCAGGGTGGTCGGCACCTGGAAGAAGGGCAGCCCTCGAAGCCACGTGGCGGCCACGAAACCGGCCAGGTCGCCCACGACCCCGCCGCCGAAGGCCAGGACCGGGGTCTGACGCTCCACATCCAGGCCCAGCAGCCGTCCGTACAGATCCCGGACATGGTCCAGGGTCTTGTGCTCCTCGCCCGCCGGCACCACGATCCAGTCCTGGCGCAGGGGGGTCAGCCCGGCTTGAAGCGCAGGCCTCCAGGCCGTGGCCACGTTGTGATCGGTCACGACCACGCAGCGGTCGAAACCCGACTGGACCAGCAAGCTCCCGATGCGATCCAGCAGGCCGACCCTCAAGACGAACTTCGAGTCTTCAGGCAGGTCCCGTCTCACAGGCGCTGCAGGACATCCTCCATGTCGGCGTCCACGTCGATGAGGCTCTTCTCCAACAACAGGCGGGTGCCCCCAGGGCAGGTCTGCAACGTGACCCGATCCAGAAGTTCCATCAGGATGGTGAACCCGAACCCCAGGGACACCTTCGTCGAATACCCCTTCATCAAGGTGGCCCGAGGCAGGGTGGAAGCGTCGATTCCCGGCCCCTCGTCCTTGAAGAGGATCAGCAGACGGTCCTTCTCGGTGCCGACCTGCATGATGCCGTTGGAGGCATGCTTGATGGTGTTGGTGGCCGCTTCCGAAACGCACAGGACGACGTCGTGCAGGGTGTCCTCGGACAGGCCGAAAGCCTGCCCTGCCAGCTCGACCACCTTGCGCGCCGCGCTGACGGAACGGGCGTTGAGCAGCTCGACGGTCTGGGCCGGCTGGAAGCGCTGCTCGAGGATCTGATCCATCTCGTCCTTCTCGGTCAGGAGCAGGCGTCCGTTGGTGACCGCGAAGATCACCTCCTTGTAGAAGGCGCGCCGGCGGACCTCCTCCTCACGTCGGAAGCGCTCCATCTCCAGCTCGTTCTCCAGGCGGGCCCTCTCCAGGTCCTCGCGGCGCTTCTCTTCGATCAGGTCCTTCATGCGCAGCAGGGAACGCACGCGGGCCAACAACTCAACCCGGCTGATCGGCTTGGAGAGCAGGTCGTCGGCCCCGACGTCCAGGCTCTTGATCTTGTCCTCGGTATCGGCCACGGCCGTCAGCAGGACCACCGGGGTGAAGATCGTGGCCGGATCGGCCTTGATCTCCTTGCAGACGTCGTAACCCGTCATCCGGGGCATCATGATGTCCAGCAGGACGATGTCGGGGTGGGTCTGGTGGGCCCTCTCCAGCGCCTCCGCCCCCGTGGCCGCCGTGACGACGCGGTATCCGGCCCGCTTGAGGATCCGATCCAGAAGATCGAGATTGTATGGTTCGTCGTCGGCAACCAGGACCAGGGCGGCGCCCCCGTCCCGATTCTCGAACATCAGATCATCGGATCGCAGCATGGACATAGACAAAGGAAGACTCGGCTTGATTCTAGCATGCCCCCGTCGCCACGTCTTTTACACGCATGTAACAGGCGGGATGGATGCTCCTCCCCGAAGGCCCGGCGGAAGGAGTGGGCCCCCGGACCCCAAACCAGAAAGCCCATGGGGCGACGCAACATCTACCTGGCGGGATTCATGGGGACCGGCAAGAGCACGGTGGGCCGGGAACTGGCCCGGGTCATGGGGCGCAAGTTCGTGGATCTGGACCTGGAACTGGAGTTCCGCCTGGGCATGCCGATCCCCCGGATCTTCGAAGAGCACGGGGAGGCCTGGTTTCGCGAGCAGGAGAGGGAGGTGGCCCTGGAGATGGCCCAGACGGCCAACCGGGTGGTGGCCACCGGCGGCGGGACCCTCATGGCCCCGGAGGTCTTCACAGCCTTCCAGTCCACGGGCCTTCTGGTCTGTCTGTACACCCGCCGGGAAGACCTGATCCAGCGACTGGAGCGCAGCGACCGGAGGCCGCTGCTGCGGGGGGGCGATGTCCCCGCCAAGGTCGACCGCATCCTGGCCGAGCGCACGGCGGTCTTCGAGCGCATCAAGATCCGCATCGACACCACCGAGTTGACGCCCATGGAGACCGCCCGGAAGATCGCCGACCTGCTCAACACCCGTCAGCGCATCCTGGATCGACTCCAGGAGCAGTACATCGATCTGAGCTGAGCGCTTCCTCGGCCACGCGGCGCAGCAAGGCCTGGCACGGACTTTGCCCCGTGAAGACCTCGATGGCCAGGGCGGCCTGGTGGACCAGCATGCCCAGCCCCCCCAGGGTCCGGACTCCGCGTTGGCAGGCTTCCCTCAGGAATCGGGTCTGCCGGGGCCGGTAGACCAGGTCGCAAGCCACCACGCCGGGCGGCACCTCCTCGGGCCATTCCAGACAGGTCGCATCGTCCCCGGGCACCATCCCCACCGAGGTGGCCTGGACCACCACCATGTCGGGCTCGAACTCCACCGCGCCCACCCGGCAAGGCACCTCGGTCCGGGCCAGGCTGGCCACCAGGCGGCGTGCCCGCTCGGAGTCGCGATTGACCACCTGGATCCGGGCGACCCGCCGCGAGGCCAGGGCCCAGGCAACGGCGCGGGCCGCTCCCCCCGCTCCCAGCAGCAGGACCGGCCGGCCCTCCAGGGGCTGGCCCACCTCCTCGTCCCAGGAACGCAGCCAGCCCTGGGCATCGGTGTTGAAGCCCACCCGGCTGCGGCCTTCGAAGCGAACGGTGTTGACGGCTCCCAACTCAGCCGCCGGAGGCTCCAGGCGGGTCATCAGGCCCAGGGCCGCCTGCTTGAGGGGAAGGGTCAGGTTGCAGCCCACCGCGCCCAGGACGGACAAGCCCTCCAAGGCGGCCCGAAGGTCTCGGGAGCCCACCCGTGCGGGCAGGTAGACCAGGTCCAGGCCCATCGCGCGGTAGGCGGCGTTGTGCATGACGGGCGACAGGGTGTGCCCCAGGGGCGAACCCAGGACCCACACGGTGCGGGTTCCGGGGCCGATCACCGCGTCCCCGGGAGCAGATCCCAGAATCCCGGGAAGGAGACGTCGCTGAAGCCTGCCCCCAGGAGGCGGGTGGGACCCGCCGCGCTCAAGGCCGCGACGGCCAGGCTCATCTCCAGGCGATGGTCCCCGTGACAGCGGACGGTCGCCCCGTTCAGGCGAACCGGGCCTTCCACCTCGAAGCCCTCTGCCTGTTCGCTGATGGAGGCCCCCATGCGCCGAAGCTCGAGCACCAGGTGGTGGATCCGGTCGCACTCCTTGTGCCGCAGCTCGCCCGCGCCCTGGACCCGGGTCTGGCCCTGGGCGCGGGTCGCCACCACGGCCAGGAGGGGGAGCTCGTCCACGGCGGCGGGCACCTCCTCAGGCGCCACGTCCACGGCCCGCAGCTCCGAACCGCAGGCCTCGATCCAGCCCACCGGCTCGCCCGACTCCTCATGGGTCACCTCCCAGCGGACCTGCCCCCCCATCCGCCGCAGCAGCTCGAAGAAACCCAGGCGCCCGGGATTCAACAAGACCCCTTCGACCCGCGCTCGCGCGCCGGGGTTCATGACCGCTGCGGCCACCAGGAAGGCCGCCGAAGACGGGTCTCCGGGAACGGCGAAGCGGAAACCCGGGAGGCAGGCAGGTCCGGCCAGGCGGACGGCCAGGCCGGTTCGTTCCAGGGGCACCCCCAGGGCCTGCAGCATCCGCTCGGTGTGGTCCCGGCTGGGCAACGGCTCGCGCAAGGCGACCGGAACCCCGGCCTGGAGGCCGGCCAGCAGCAGGCACGACTTGACCTGCGCGCTGGCCACCGGAAGATCCCACTCCAGAGTCTGCAGTCTCCCCTCCTGGAAGACCAGTGGGGCCAGGCTTCCCTCTCCCCTCCCCCAGATTCGGGCCCCCATGCAGGAGAGAGGCTGGACGATGCGAGCCATCGGGCGACGGCGCAAGGAGGAATCCCCGGTCAGGACCGACAGACCGCGCCCTGCCGCCAGGACCCCCGCCAGCAGGCGCAGGGTGGTTCCCGAGCCGCCACAATCAAGAACCTGCGCCGGCTCAGACGGGCCGAGCCGGCCCCAGCCGGAGACCACCCACCGGGGCCCCTCCCGGTGCACCCGCGCGCCCAGGGCCCGCAGGCAGCGCAGGGTGGTGCGGACATCCCGGGATTCGGAGAGGCCCGTCAGGACGCTCTCGCCCTCGGCCATGGCGCCCAGGATCAGGGCCCGATGGCTCAGCGACTTGTCACCAGCCATGCGGACCCGGCGCTCCCAGGGGGAGGTCTCGGGCTGGAGCAGGACCTGCAAGGTCTACAGGACTCCGACCCGCTCCATGACCTGCCGAAGCTGCTCCTCCTGCTGGGGAGTGGCCTCCACCAGGGGCAGGCGGACGCCTCCGACGGGGAAACCCTGCAGCTTCAGGGCGGCCTTGACCAGGATGGGGTTGGTGGCGGCGAAGAGGCCCGTAAACAGGGGAAGCAACCTCAGGTGAAGGGCCGTGGCCTCCTCCACGCGCCCCGCGGCAAAGGCCTGCATCATCTGCTGCAGGGCGGGGCCCGCGACATGAGAGGCCACGCTGACCACTCCCACCCCGCCGACGGCCATCATCGGCAAGGTCGCGGAGTCATCCCCGCTGTAGATCTCCATGGCCCGGCCCGGGCGGGTCCAGGGTGGCCGGCCCTCCGACGAGAGCGCCTGCAGGCTGGCCGAGAGCGTGCTGACCGGGTCCAGGCCGGGCAAGGACTGCTTGACGCCCACCACGTTGGGGATCTCGGCCAGTCGGGCCAGGACCGCCGGCGAGATCTCGACGCCCGTGCGGCCGGGAATGTTGTAGACGAGGATCGGCAGGTCCACGGCCTCGGCCACGGCCTTGAAGTGGGCGTACAGCCCCTCCTGGGGTGGCTTGTTGTAGTAGGGCGCCACCACCAGCAGGGCGTCCACGCCGTAGTCCCGGGCGTGCCTGGAGAACTCGATGGTCGAGCGGGTGCAGTTCGAACCGGTGCCGGCCACCACGGGGGTCCCAGGGACGGCCTGGCGCACGGCCTGGAAGAGGCGGAGCTTCTCATCATGGGACAGCGTGGGGGACTCGCCGGTGGTCCCGCAGACGACGACGCTGTCGGTTCCCTGGGAGACCAGGCGTCGGGCCAGTTCCCCGGCCCTCTCGAGATCCACGGCTCCGTCGGGACGCATCGGGGTCACCATGGCGGTCATCAGACGGCCGAAACCGGACTTGCTCATCGAATCCTCCTGTCGTCACCCGGAGCTTAACCGACCCGGGCGCAGTTCAATCCTCGGATCGCGCTCCCCGGGCCATGGCGGCCAGAAAGCCGATCGGAAAGCCGATCATGCTCAAGGCCAGCAGGAGGGCGATGAACACGAAGGTCCTCGACTCGGTGGGGATGGACGGTTGCACGTGGGCCAGGCCGACGGCCGCCAGGGCACAGAAGACCGTGCCCAGCATCCCCCCCCGCAGGTTTCGGAGCCAGAACCCGAGATGGGCCGAAGTGACCCGCTCTTCGAGGTGACCCAACAGGAGCCACAAGCCCAGAAGAACCACCGGAACCATGAAGTGAAGCGCAACCATGCCCGTGACCGCCTCTCCGAGACCCGGGAGCCGACCTGTCCGCCCCGCGTCCCCTCCCGCTTCGCGCTCCAGCCGGCGAGTCCTCGGTTGTGGAAACAGGAGGGAATCTCGCCGGGATGCGGGAACTGGCATGGCGCCGTGCTTGAAATCGCTTGTCCCTCCTGCGGCGACGCCGTCCGCTTTCGCTCCGAAAGCTCGGTCTACTCGACCTGTTCGTCGTGCCAGTCCTTGCTGGTCCGCCATGACGTGGACGTCGAACTGCTGGGGAAGGTGGCCGACCTGCAGCCCGACGGGACGCCCATCCAGATCGGGACCTCCGGGGTCTTCGACGGGGCTGCCTTCGAGGTGCTGGGGCGAATCCAGATCCTCCACCCCGAAGGCTACTGGAACGAGTGGTTCCTCCAGTTCCAGGATGGCCGCCACGGTTGGCTGGGCGAGGCCATGGGCGAGTACTTCGTCTCGTCCCTGGTCCAGACGGAGCCCCAGTCCCTGCCGGCTTTCGCCGACCTGCACGTGGGCAAGGCCCTGCGCGTCGGCTCGCGAGAGCTGGTGGTGACCAACCTGGCCCAGGCCCGGGTGGTCTCCTTCCAGGGCGAGCTGCCCTTCGTGATGAGCACGGAGTACGAGCTTCCCTTCGCGGACCTGCGCTCGTCGGGACGGACCGGGGCGACCCTGGACTACTCCGAGGAGCAGCCCCTCCTCTTCGTGGGCGCCTTCCGGGACTTCGAAGAGCTGCAGTTCAGAGGACTGCGCGACCCCGAGGAGGAGGCCGAGCGGCGCTCGGCCGCCGATACCAAGGTCCTGCGCTGCCCCAACTGTGGCGCCCCCCACGAGCTGGCCGGAGGCCCCCGCACCCAGACCCTGGTCTGCACCTTCTGCGACGCCGGAATCGACCTGACCGACCCCAACTACGGCCTCCTGTGGAAGGCCCAGAAGGCCCGCAAGGAGGAGCCGGGGATCCCCCTGGGCAGCAAGGGGAACCTGGACGGTGCGACCTGGGAATGCCTGGGCTTCCAACGCCGCTTCGTGCGCATCGAGGGCGTCGACTACTACTGGAGCGAGTACGTCTGCTACAACCGGGAACGAGGCTACCGCTACCTGGTGGAGTCTTCGGGCCACTGGACCTGGGTCGCTCCCATGCACAAGCTGCCGACGGCCTCGGACGGACGGCCGGTGCACGGCTGGCCTCCCCAGGACTTCCTGATGCTGGACGGGCAGAAGTTCAAGCACTTCCAGTCCGCCACCGGGCAGGTCTCCTACGTGGTGGGAGAATTCCCCTGGCGGGTCAAGGTGGAGGACTCCGCCGGGCTGCATGACTACATCTGCCCGCCCCAGATCCTCTCGGCCGAGGTCACCTCCGACGGGATGACCTGGTCGCTGGGCCGCTACCTGGAGCCCGAGGAGGTCTGGAGCGCCTTCGGACTTTCCGGGAATCCCCCCGCGCGCACCGGGGTCGGAGCCAACCAGCCCTCCCCCCTGGCCGGCATGCTGCGCACGGCCTGGATGCAGTATGCGGTCTTCTTCCTGGTCGGCTTCCTGATGATGATCGGCTTCTCGATCCTTTCGGCCCAAGCCCCCGTCCTGACCCAGGACTTCGTGGCCGTGCAGGGTGAGGAGCCCAGCGTGGTGACCCGCCCCTTCAAGCTGGAGGGGCGGACCTCGAACCTGGTGGTCCGCCTCCAGACGGATCTCGACAACCGCTGGGCCTACTTCGACATGGCCCTGATCAACGAAGAGACGCGCCAGGCCAGGATCTTCTCGAAGAGCGTCAGCTACTATCACGGGTCGTCAGGAGGCGAGAGCTGGAGGGAGGGCAACAGGACCGAGGAGATGACGGTTCCCTCGGTCCCTTCCGGCACCTACGTCTTGCGGCTTGAACCCCAGACCGGCACGGGGAACACTCCCGACAACCTCGCGGCCAAGGCCCCCACGGCCGGTCGACCGGTCCTGAAGTATGGCGTCCGCCTGACCCGGGACGTTCCCTCCTGGAGCTATCTCTGGTTCGTGATGGTCGTCCTGGCGATCTATCCCATCCTGGTCTGGGTCCGCTACGGTTCCTTCGAGCAGAAGCGCTGGCTGGAGAGCGACCACGCCCCCGGGGACTCCTCGGATTAGTCTGGCACGGAGACGAGCATGAACTTCTTCTACGGAATCCTGGGATCCGCCGCCCTGGCCCTGGTCTTCTGGATCCAGTTCGTGGGCTGGTCGCCGACCTCGGTCGACCAGATGCCGAATGCCCCCAAGAACATCCGCAACAACCCGGCTGCCTATCGGAGCTTCTACGCCGTCGGCTTTCGCGGCAAGTAGGCCAGGACTTCCATGCCCCAACTGATCCTGCTGTCGGTCTTCGTCATCGCGACATGCGGGCTGGTCTACGAATTGCTGGCGGGAACCCTGGCCAGTTACCTCCTGGGCGACTCGGTCCTGCAGTTCTCGACGATCATCGGGACCTACCTCTTCGCCATGGGGGTGGGATCGTGGCTGTCGAAGTTCGTGGTCCGGGGATTGCTGGCCCGATTCATCCAACTCCAGGTCCTGGTGGGCCTGCTGGGCGGCCTCTCGGCTCCCCTGCTCTTCCTGACCTTCAGCCATGCCTCGGCGGGAGCCTTCCGGTTGCTCCTGTACCTGGTGGTCTTCCTGGTCGGGATGCTGGTCGGCCTGGAGATCCCCCTGATCCTGCGCATCCTGAAGGACCGCCTGGAGTTCCGCGACCTGGTCTCGCAGGTCCTGGCCCTGGACTACATCGGCGCCCTCCTGGCCTCGGTCCTCTTCCCGATGGTCCTGGTCCCCTATCTGGGCCTGATCCGGACGGCCTGCTTCTTCGGCCTGGTCAACGTGGGCGTGGCCCTGGTCTTCCTGCACGCGATGAGGTCCCAACTGGCTTCCCGGACCTGGCTGGGCGTCCAGGCCGGCCTGGCGGCGCTGGCCCTGGTCGGGTGCTTCGCGGCCTCCGAGCACATCACCCGGCTCTCTGAAGAGGCGCTGTACTCCGATGAAATCATCCTGACCCGCGACAGCCCCTACCAGCGGATGGTGCTGACGCGCCATCGCGATGACCTGCGCCTGTATCTGAACAACAACCTGCAGTTCTCGTCCCAGGACGAGTACCGCTATCACGAGTCCCTGGTCCAACCCGCCCTGGCCAGCGCCGCCCATCCCCGCCGGGTCCTGATCCTGGGCGGAGGCGACGGCCTGGCGGCCCGCGAGGTCTTGCGCGATCCGCGCGTCGAGTCGATCACCCTGGTCGATCTGGACCCCGAGATGACCCGGACCTTCGGAACCCACCCGCTGCTGACCCGCCTCAACGAGGGTTCGCTGACCTCCCCCCGGGTGCGGGTGGTCAACCAGGACGCCTTCATCTGGCTGGAGGAGAACCCGGGCGTCTTCGACGTGATCCTGGTGGACTTCCCCGACCCCAGCAACTTCTCGGTCGGCAAGCTCTACACCACGACCTTCTACCGCAGGCTGCGCGCCCACCTGGCCCCGGACGGGGCCTGCGCCATCCAGTGCACCTCCCCGATGTTCGCCCGGCGCTCCTTCTGGTGCATCGTCGAGACCCTGGCCGACGTGGGCTTCCAGGTCCGTCCCTACCACGCCTACGTCCCTTCCTTCGGGGAGTGGGGCTTCTGCCTGGCGACGGCCCGGGAGGTTCCCGTCCCCCAGGCCCGGGGTGAGCGCTTCCTGACCCCTTCGACCTGCGCGGCCATGTTCGAGTTCCCCGCCGACCTCGAACCCCTGCCCGTCGAAGTCAACCACCTGTACAACCAGGCCCTGGTGCGCTATTACGATGCCGAATGGCGGGCCGTCATCGAGTGATCGGCCGCCGCGAGTTCCTGGCTGGATTGGGGGCCGGAGGAGCCCTGCTGGCGGCCGCAGGCTGCCGCCGTCGAAGCGACTTCCCGGGTCGCCTGGTGGGTACCGCCGAGCGTCGGGGGCACGGGCTCTTCGCCCCCCCTCGCAAGCCCCCCGCTCGTCGTGAACGCGTCGCCGTGGCCATCCTGGGAAGCGGCGTCGCCGGCCTGAGTGCAGCCTGGAAGCTGGGACGGGAGGGCCTGGAAGACTTCCGGGTCCTGGAGTTGGAGGATCAGGCGGGAGGCAACTGCCGGTTCGCCGAGTATCCCGAATCCAGGGCCCCCTGGGCCGCCCACTACCTGCCCGTCCCGACCCGGGAGGCCCGAGCGACCCTGGAGCTGCTCGACGACCTGGGCCTGGTGCGAGGCTGGACCCCGTCCGGAGACCCGATCTACGACGAGCGGCATCTGTGCCACGCCCCGGACGAGCGCCTGTATCAGTTCGGACGCTGGGAGGAGGGGCTCTATCCCCACCTGGGCGCCACCCCCGACGACCTGCGCCAGACCCGGGCCTTCTACGCCGAGGTCGAGCGCTGGCAGTCCCGACGCGACAAGACGGGCCGCCGGGCCTTTGCCATCCCCGTCGACCTGTCCTCGCCCGAGGCCCGGGAGCTGGACACGATCTCGATGTCCCAGTACCTGACGAGTCAGGGGTGGACCTCGGAGCGGCTGCGCTGGCACATCGAGTATGGTTGTCGCGACGACTACGGGACGTCGCTGGAGTCGACCTCGGCCTGGGCTGGACTGCACTACTTCGCCAGCCGATCGCCGGATCGCGCCGGGCCACCCGGGGCGCTCTTCACCTGGCCGGAGGGGAACGGCTGGCTGCTCCGGGCCCTGCTGGAGCGGATCGGTCCCCGCCTGACCACCGGAGCGCTGGTCTACCGGATCGCCGAGGTGGGTCGTGGCGTGGAGGTGGACTACCTGGACCTGGGTCGCGGTGAGCCGGTGCGCCTGGCGGCCGACCGCGTGGTGTGCGCCCTGCCGGCCTTCCAGCGCGCCCGCCTCCTGGAAGGCAGTCCTGCCTTTCGAGAGTTCACCTGCTGTCCCTGGGTCGTGGCCAACCTGGTCCTGGACCGTCCACCCGAGCCAGGGCACGGTTTTCCCTTGAGCTGGGACAACGTGATCTATGATTCCCGGTCGCTGGGCTACGTCGTGGCCACCCATCAGGACCTGAAAGCGCGAACCGCCGGGCCCACCGTCCTGACCTGGTACCGCTCCTTCGTCGAGGATCCCTCGCAGATCCGCTGGGGGCTGCTGGGCAGGAGCTGGGAGAGCTTCCGGGACGAGATCCTGGCCGACCTGGTCCCGGTACACCCGGACCTGCCGGAGAGGATCCGGCGACTGGACGTGATGGTCCTGGGGCACGCGATGATCCGCCCCGTTCCGGGGCTGGTCTGGGGCTCCGAGCGCCGCCGGGCGGCCCTCCCCCAAGGTCGGATCCACTTCGCCCACTCCGATCTGTCGGGAATCTCGCTTTTCGAGGAGGCCCAGTACCACGGGGTCCGAGCCGCCCAGGAGGTACTCCTGGCTGGCGGAGTCTCCTTCGACCCTTCGCTGTAGTCCCCCGAATTCGCTCGGACCGCCAGGGACCAGGGGGGCGGGCACGAAAGAGGCCCCTGGAGTGCGGGTCTGGCCGTCCTGGCGCCTGGGACTCCAGTAAGCCCGGAGCACGGGCATCTGAGGAAGGTGAAGACGCTGATGACTGGTGAGTGGGTCGACATCCTCAAAACCCTGGTCTGGGCCCTGGTAGCCTCCGTGGCCATGAGCCTGTCCATGGGAATCCTGATGTTCGTCTGGGACAAGATGACCCCCCGCGTGGACGAATGGGAGGAACTCAAGAAGGGCAACGTGGCCGTGGCCATCGTGATGGCCGCCGTGATCCTGACCTTCGGAATCGTGGTGGCCTCCGTCCTGCACCAGGGGACCACCATCCTGCCCTCGAGCCCTGGGATGCCCTGATCTCCAGGGCCATCCGGCCCCCAGGAACCTGGCCCATGGTCGGAGGGACCCGCTCGCCGGCGGGTCCTTCTGCGATCTGGCAGAGGAGATGCCTGCCGGCCACAGAATGCCCCGCCCCATCTCGGGGGACGACAAGGGAGGCACACCTTTGGACAGCAAGAAGCTGGAACGCGACGACATCGTCAAACTGGTCAAAGAGTTGGATATCAAGATCCTCCGGCTCCAGTTCACGGACATCCTGGGAGGCCTGAAGAACATCGGGATTCCAGGCCGCTACATCGAGACGGCCCTGGACGAAGGCATCATGTTCGATGGTTCCTCGATCGAGGGCTTCGTCCGAATCGAAGAGTCCGACATGCTGCTGATGCCGGATCCTTCCACCTTCGCACTCCTGCCCTGGAAACCATCCGACCACAAGGAAGCGCGCTTGTTGTGCGACGTCCTGCAACCCGACCGGACGCCCTTCGAAGGCGACCCTCGGGGCTTCCTGCGACGCATGATCGCGCGGGCCGAGAAGATGGGCGTGCGCATGGCTGCAGGCCCGGAAGCCGAGTTCTTCCTGTTCGAGCGCGAGCCCAACGGGGAGTTGACCACCCGAACGCACGACCAGGCGGGCTATTTCGACCTCACCCCCGTCGACCGCGGCGAGGAGGCCCGGCGCGACATGGTCACGACGCTGGAGGCCATGGGCTTCGAAGTGGAGGCCTCCCACCACGAGGTGGCCTTCGGCCAGCACGAGATCGACTTCCGCTACGCCGACGCGTTGAAGACGGCCGACCAGGTGGTCACCTTCCGCATGGTGGTCAAGACCATCGCCCTGAATCACGGACTGCACGCGACCTTCATGCCCAAGCCCGTCTTCGGGATCAACGGCTCGGGGATGCACGTCAACCAATCCCTTTTCCGCAACGGACAGAACCTCTTCTTCGACCCCGAGGCTCCCTATCAGCTTTCGCAGGACTGCCTTCACTACATCGGGGGCCTGATGCACCACGCCAAGGCCTTCACAGCCTTCACCAATCCCCTGGTCAACTCTTACAAGAGACTGGTGCCAGGATACGAGGCCCCCGTGTACGTGTCATGGGCCGAGAAGAACCGCAGCCCGATGATCCGAATCCCGGCCTCGAGAGGGAAGGGCACCCGGATCGAGGTGCGCTCGCCGGATCCATCCTGCAACCCCTACCTGGCCATCGGCCTGATGCTGTGCGCAGGCTTGGACGGCTTGGAAAAGCGGTTGGACCCGGGGCCTCCCATGACCTGCAACCTCTACGATCTGAGCGCCGAGGAACGCGATCGGTTGGGGATCCCCACCCTGCCGGGGAACCTGACCGACGCCCTGGAGGAGTTTGAGCGCGACGAGGTCCTCAAGGAAGCGGTCGGTCCCCACATCTGGAACCAGTTCCGCGCCGCCAAGCAGGTGGAGTGGGACACCTATCGCTGCCAGGTCCATCCCTGGGAACTGGAGCGCTACCTCTCGACCTACTGAGACCCCATGCCGGGCCTGCAGGGGCCCGGCATGGGTGGGTCGGGGCGGCCAGGAGGTGGGCCGGGATTGGACGAAGACCTCTCCGTGGAACAGCGCGAATTCGTCATCATCACCGGGATGTCCGGCGCCGGCAAGAGCCTGGCCATGAAGTGCTTCGAGGATCTGGGCTACTTCTGCGTCGACAACCTGCCGCCCGCCCTGATCCCGAAATTCGCCCAACTGTGCGGTTCTTCCAGCGTGGCCCGGCTGGCCATGGTGATCGACATCCGCGGGCGGGAGTTCTTCCCCGAACTGCAAGGGGCCATCGCCGAGCTGCCACGCCTGGGTTTCGAGCCGTTCATCCTGTACCTCGAGGCCGCCGACGAGGTGCTGGTCCGGCGCTACTCCGAGACCCGCCGCCAGCATCCCCTGGCCTCCAACGGCCGGGTCCTGCATGGGATCCAGGAGGAGCGCCGCCTGCTCAAGGGGTTGCGCAACCGGGCCGACTGGAACCTGGACACCTCTCGTCTGTCGGCGCACCGGTTGCGCACCGCCATCCTGCATCGCTTCTCCAGCTCGGAGTCGCCCGATCAGGCCAGCCTGCACGTGGTCAGCTTCGGGTTCAAGTACGGGGTCCCCATGGATGTCGACATGATCCTGGACTGCCGATTCCTGCCCAATCCCTACTACGTCCCCGATCTCAACCCGCTCTCGGGGTTGGACGAGCCGGTCCGCGACTACCTCTTCGCCCGGGAGGCTGCCCGGGAATTCCTCAGCCGGGTCCTGGACCTCCTGGACTTCCTGCTGCCCCACTTCGTCCGCGAGCGCAAGCGCCATCTGACCCTGGCCTTCGGCTGCACCGGAGGCCGCCACCGCTCGACGGCCATGGCCGCCGCGGTGGCCCAGGCTTTGCAGGAGAAGGGTCACCCGATCTCGGTCGAGCACCGGGACATCCTCCGCGCCGAGACGCCTCCGCCCTCGTGAAGACCGGCTTCCTGGCTCCGCTGAAGTGGCTGCTGCCAGGCATGCGGATCAAGCGCTGGTTCTTCCTGTCGATGCTTGGCCTGGTGACCTTCTCGACCGGCCTGATGCTGTTGACCACCAACAAACCGGCCCTGCTGCTGGAGTTGGCCTTGATCGAGAGCATCGGTTCCTGGACGGGCTGGAGGCCTCCCGGTCCCCTGGTCGACTGGTGCCTGGTGGGGGCTGGCCTGGCCATCATGCTGTGGTCGAGACACCAATGGTTCCTCTCGGTCTATCACGCAGCCGTCCCCCACCAGCAGAAGCAACTGGTGGAGCTTCTGTACGAGCGGCGCCAGCTTGGCCACGGACTGAAGATCGTCGCCATGGGAGGGGGGACGGGTCTGTCCACCCTGCTGCGGGGCCTCAAGAGCCACACCTCCAACCTGGTGGCCATCGTGACGGTTTCCGACGATGGAGGCAGCTCGGGGCGGCTGTCCAAGGAGCTGGGAATGCTTCCCCCCGGCGACCTGCGCAACTGCCTGGTGGCCATGGCCGACGATGAGAGCCTGCTGTCCGAACTCTTCCAATACCGCTTCCGCGACGGGCAAGGGCTGGAGGGGCACTCCTTCGGCAACCTGTTCCTGGCGGCCCTGACCGAAATTTCCGGAGACTTCGAACTGGCCTTGAAGCGGGCCAGCCAGATCCTGGCCACCCGAGGTCGGGTCCTGCCCGCGACCCTCACGCCGGTCACCCTGTGCGCCCGCCTCGAGGAGGGTCGCTGCGTCCGCGGCGAGAGCGACATCCCCAAGGCCCACGGGGCCGTCTCGGAGGTCTATCTGGAGCCTCGGCGCTGTCGCCCGCCGGCCGAGGTGCTGAAGGTGATCGCCGAAGCCGACCTGATCGTCCTGGGCCCGGGAAGCCTGTACACCAGCGTGATCCCCAACCTGCTGGTGGAAGGGGTGGCCGAAGCGGTCCGGGCCTGCCCGGCCCCGAAGGTCTACGTCTGCAACGTCATGACCCAGCCCGGCGAGACCGACGGCTATAGCGCCGCCGACCACCTCGAGGCGCTTCACCGCCACGTCGGAGGCTCACTGGTGGACTATGCCGTGGTGAACGTGGCCCCCCCCAACCGACTGCTCAGCAAATACGAAAAGGAGGGGGCCCACCCCGTCAAGCCCGATCTGCCCCGCGTGCGCGAGCTCGGGGTCGAGCCGATCCCTGCCAACCTGATGAACGAGGACTCGCTGGTGCGCCACGATCCGGTCACCCTGGCCGAGACGATCCTGGAGGTCATGGCCGGGCACCGCACCTCCGGGGAGGTGCCCGCCGTCCCCCAGCGTCCCGCGCTTCGCGCCGTCAAGTAGGCTCTCGTCCTCAGGGATCGGGCCTCGTCGGCGGCTCGGAGTCGAAGAGGCCGCTCGGCCCCCCGTCTCCAGGAGACGGCCCTCCCCCATTGAATGACTCCAGGAACCCAGACGGAAACCCCTCGGCCGAGGTTTCCGTTCGAACTCCCAGGTTCGAGTCATCATCCGTATAGGAGGCATCATGATCTCATCCCTTCGGCGCCAGGCGGGGAGGCTTCTCAGCCTCCTGGCCGTCGTGTTGCTGCTGACCTGCACCGCTCATGCCCAGGGAGAAACCCCGGACCTGGGCCAGCTCATGGAGAAGACGGACCTGAAAGTCCAGGCCCTGGGCCGAGAAGGCTACCTGGTCCGCTACGAGACCGACTCGGGGGTCGACCTGGACGTACTGGTCGTCTACTGGGACGAATCCAAAGAGCAAGTCCTGATCTTCAGCACCGTGGTGGACCGGGAGCCGGGGGAGACCTTCAGCCCTGAGCTCCTGCAGAAGGCCATGGAACTGAACAACGGCCACCCCTTCGCCAAATTCGTACTGGATCCCGAGCACGGCGATGTGGACTGCCAGACCGAGCTGGACCTGGCCGGGTTGACTCCCAAGGCCCTGACCTGGCACATCACCTGGGTCGCTTCGGTCAGCGAGAAGGCGCGCGACCTCTTCAAAGGCCTCTGACCCGACCGCCCAGGTTCTTTGAGGGCCCGGCCTCGTGCCCGTCGAGCACGGCGCCGGGCCCCTTCATCCCGCCTGCTCGCGGCCCAGGATGGCCAGATGTTCCGCCAGGAACAACACGTCCACAGGCCAGTATTCCTGAGGCCGAGGGTGGGGGGCCGAAAGCAGCGGCCGGCAGCTCAACACCGCCGACTCCCATCGCGACGGGATGGCCGGACGGCCATGGACGGCGCCCAGCAGGGCTCCGGCGATGGCCGCGTTGGTGTCGGTGTCCCCCCCACAGGCCACCGTGTCCACCACACCCTCCTCCAGGGTCGCCGAGTGCAGCAACCGATGGAAGGCATTCTGCAGGGCAGTCCGGACCCAACCCTGCTGGGTGGTGAATCTGGATGGCGGGCCCTGCGCGGCGGCCAACAGGGACTCCAGCACCGCGTGGTCGGCATGGTCGCGCGCCCAGTCCCGGGCCACCTCCCAGACGGCCCGAGGCGACTCGCCGGTCCGGATCGCGAAGGCGATGGCCAGCACGTAGGCCGCACAGGCATCCGTACAGACGGGATGGGCGTGGGTCAGGGCGCTTTCCCGGCGAGCCAGCTCGACCAGGGCCTCCGGCTTCAGGGCATGCCCGAAGACTCCCAACGGGCTGATCCGCATCAGCGAGCCGTTGGCCTGCCCGCCCTGCCGGGCCACCTGAAGAGCGGCCTTCCCGCAGGTGGCTTCGGCGTCTTCGGGTGAAGCCTCCGCCGAGATGCCTCCCAAGGTCTGCCGGGTCGTGTTCCCGACATCAAAGGGCCCCGAGCGAAGCCAGGCCCCATACGCCAGAGCCGCGGCCCCCGACGAGTAGCCTCCCGAGGCCAGAATCGAACGGGCCAGGGCCAGGGCCATCTCCGAATCGTCGGTCGGCTGCCCTGCCAGCGTGTTCCAGGTCCCCCCGTTGGCCAGCTCCCTGGGGCCCTCCGGATAGGCGCGCAGGATCTGCTCCGGCCGCTGGAACTCGACCAGGCTGCCCAGCGAGTCTCCCGCCACCTGCCCCAGAAGACAGCCCTGGGCCCGGGAGAGGACGCCCGGATCGGTCAGGATGCGCTGACGCGAGGGCCAGCACAGCTTCGAGTCCTGCCGACGGCCCGGGGTCCAGGACCGGCCTGCCAGGTCCCGCGCGACGGCTTCGGGGCCTCCGAAGCAGCGTGCCAGGGAGCTGCGGCCCTGCGCGTCATACCCGACGGGGCTGGCCGCCTCGTCGTAGAGGTCTGCGCCCGCTCCGCGCAGCAGGGCATGCCCGGCCGCGTAGTCCCAGTCGCCGGGCCCCGACAGCGAGACCGCCGCCACCGCCTCACCTGCCGCCACCAGGGCCAACCTCCAGGCGATCCCAGGAACCGCCCGGAAGCGGGCCGGCGCGACGGCCCGGGCATTGAACTCCGGGCAGTGGTCGGCGTGCTGGGAGACCAGGACCACGTCCTGCTCCGAGAGGCGCTCGGGCCAGATCCTGGCCTGCACGGGACGGCCGTTGCGCACCACAGGCCCGCAGCCCTCGGCCCAGGCGAAGAGATCGCCCTCCCCCACCGCAAAGGCGTACACGACCCCCAGGACCGGGCGCCCCTGGTGAACCAGGGCGATCGAGACGGCGCTGCCACGCCACCCCTCCAGGTAGGCCCGCGTTCCATCGTTGGGGTCGACCACCCAGATGTGGTCGCCGCCTCGGCGCAGGTCCGAGCGTTCCTCTCCCAGGAAACCCCAGTCCGAAAATCGCGAGAGCAGATCCTGCGCGATCAGCGCTTCCGCCTCGCCGTCGACCGGGGCGTGGGCGGAGCTCCCCCGGGGACCTCCGGGACGACAGAACTCGGCCAGAAGAAGGTCTCCCGCACGCCGGGCGGCCTGGACTGCGATTTCAAGAGCCTGAGAATACATGGTTGAACCTACACGTCCTTCCGGAGAACCGGAAGGCAAGGTCCTTCCGGAAAACCGGAAGGCAAGGTCCTTCTGGAAAACCGGAAGGCAAGTCTTTCGAGGCGAGAGGAACCGGGCGCGGGACGTACAAAGCCCGGGGCGATGAGACTGCTCTCGTGGAACGTCAACGGCATTCGAGCATGCTTTCGCAAGGGCCTGCTCTCGTGGGTCCAGGCTGAGGGCCCCGACCTCCTCTGCCTGCAGGAGACCCGGGCCCACAGGGAACAGGTGGAGGCCGAGCTGCAGGCCTTCTCGGGCTACCACGCCTTCTGGAACCCGGCTCGACGTCCCGGGTATTCCGGCGTGGCCACCTTCTCGCGCCAGCCCCCCGACTCGGTGCATGTCGGACTTGGAAGACCCGAATTCGACGTCGAGGGGCGAGTCCTGACCCTGGAGTTCGGCTCGTTGTCGGTGGTGAACGCCTACTTCCCCAACAGCCAGAGAACCCATGCCCGGCTGCCCTACAAGCTGGCCTTCTGCCAGGCCATGCTGGACTGGCTGAAGGCCCTGCGCGCGCGCGGCCAGAACGTGCTGGTCTGTGGGGACTACAACATCGCCCATCGCGAAATCGACCTGCGCAATCCTCGCGAGAACCAGGACAACGCGGGGTTCCTGCCGGAAGAGCGGGCCTGGATGGACCAGTTCCTGGACTCCGGCTTCGTGGATACCTTCCGCTCGCGCTGCCCCGAGCCCGGCCACTACACCTGGTGGAGCAACCGCAAAGGAGTCCGCGAGAAGAACATCGGGTGGCGCATCGACTACGTGGCGGCGGACGAGGACCTGGACACCCGGATCCGTCAGTCCTTCCACCTGCCGGATGTCCTGGGTTCGGACCATTGCCCCGTCGGAGTGCTGCTGGACCCATGAGACGCGTTTCCCTTGGGGCCTGGTCGGAAACCTCGACCGAGCATCGTCGGCTGGGTTCCTGGAGGCAGGGATCACCCCCCTGGTGAGAAACCGATCGACCGGGAGGCTCCCGGCATCGGTCGGATCCGCTGGCAGGCGAATCCCAGGGGTTCCGGCAGGCCGCCCCCCGACCGGGTGGCTCCCACTCCGCTTCGCCCAGGGGGACTGAGGTTCGTGGACAACCCTTCTCACCGACTGCTGCTCTTCATCCCCGCCTTCAACTGCGCGCGACAGATCGTGAGGGTCCTGGATCAACTCGAGCCGCGGGTGATGGTCCACGTCCAGAGGGTCCTGCTGATCGACAACCGCAGCACCGACGGCACCGTCGAGGCCGTCCTGGAATGGGCAGCGAAGAACCCGGGGTTTCCGTTGCTCGTGATGCGCAACGACTCGAACTACAGCCTGGGTGGCAGCCACAAGGTCGCCTTCGACCACGCCCTCCAGCACGATTTCTCCCACGTGCTGGTGCTGCACGGAGACGACCAGGCGGACATCCGGGACCTCGTGCCCTGGTTGGAGGACGGCCGGGCCCTGAGCGGCGATGCCTTCCTGGGAAGCCGTTTCGCCCGGGGAAGCCGTCTTCCCGGGTATTCCTGGTTCCGCATCCTGGGCAACCTGGCCTTCAACGCCCTGGTCTCGCTGGTGGCCGGACGCCGGCTGACCGACCTGGGTTCAGGGCTGAACCTGTTCCGGATGGCCCCCCTGGCCGGCAGGTCCTATCTCCCCTTTCCCGACAACCTGAACTTCAACGTCTATCTGCTGTTGTACCTGGTGCATACCCGGGCACGCTTCGAGTTCTTCCCGATCAGTTGGCGGGAGGAGGACCAGATCAGCAACGTCCGCTTCGCCCGACAGAGCCTCGAGATCCTCAGCGTGTGCCTGCGCTACCGCCTGGACCGGCAGGGCCTCTTCGCTCCCCGCCAGGGCCTCCCGCCCGACTGCTACACCTCCCAGGTGGTCCTGGACGCAACCCGGGATTCCTGAGACCGGGCTCAGGGGCGGCGTCGCCCGGTCGATCCATCCTCCTGGCCCTGCATCGGATGGGCGAAGAAGCGGATCTCGTCGTTCTCGAAGGCCTCGGGATGATTCCGGAAGCCTCGGACCAGGGTCGTGCGCCGGAAGTTCTCCCGTCCCGCCTGGGTGATCGCCGGCCCGGCGGCCCGAACCTCCTGAACCGTCCGGATCTCCGGGCGCACCAGGGCGATGTGTCCGGGGCGCGCCGGATCCGGGTTGCGGTACGTTGCCACCACCAGCCACCCTTGATTGGCCCGGGCCTGGGCTTCAATGCCGCTGGAGAGGGGTTCCCACCCCGCCATTGTGCCCTCTTCGGAGTGCAGCCAGGTGAACTGGGCGTTGGCCAGCAGATAGGGCGAGTGCTGGGGTGGACGCAACAGGTAGACCCCGAGCCGCATGCACGCCGCCGCCGCGAACTGGCTGCAGCGGGTCCGGGGCCTCTCGAAGCGATCCGGCCCTGTGGCGCGGCCTGTGCGCCAGTCCACGGGGTGTCGTCCCCGCAACCACCGGGACTCGACCTTCAGGGTGTCCAGTTGCCGGGCCAGCTCCCTGCCGGCAGGCAGAACCCCCGGGAGGACCTCCGCTGCCGGCAGCGGACCGGCTGCCAGCGGGATGGAGGAGAAAGCCACAAGGAGGAGAAGCGCGGTCAGCAGTCGGAAGGTTCTCGTGCTCATGCCCGGGGCCTTCCCGACCGGGTGCAGCCCCCCTCTTCCCAGAGACCCTGTGACTTCACAGAATCCGGGGCGACCACGAGCCCACCGAGGTATCACGATGATTGACCTGACCGTACACCCCGAGCCCCTGAAACGCACCGTCGAACGCGCCCGCGAGCGGAAGATCCGGATTCCCACCTTCAAGCAGATGCGCCACCCCGAGCTGATCCCGGCGGACGTGGTCGAGGATCTGAAGAGCATCGGTCTGTGGGACATCACCCCGCTCAACCTGTTCCGCATCACCTGGCACAACGAGCCGGTGGCTCACGGGGGCGGCTTCGGGCCGGTCAACTACGTGGAGCTGCCCTCCGAGCTCACCGGAGTTCCAGCCAAGATCGTGGGTCTGGTCGGCAAGTGGTTCCCCACGGGTGCCCACAAGGTCGGAGCCGCCTTCGGATGCCTGGCCCCGCGCCTGGTGACCGGGCAGTTCGACCCGACCCGCCAGAAGGCGGTCTGGCCCTCGACCGGCAACTACTGCCGGGGAGGCGCCTACGACTCGGTCCTGCTGGGCTGCGAATCGATCGCCATCCTGCCCGAGGAGATGAGCCAGGAGCGCTTCGACTGGCTGAAGAACGTGGCCGGCGAGATCATCGCCACCCCGGGCTGCGAGAGCAACGTCAAGGAGATCTTCGACAAGTGCTGGGAGCTGCGCAAGTCGGGCCAGGACCTGGTGATCTTCAACCAGTTTGACGAATTCGGCAACTACCTGTGGCACTATCACGTGACCGGGCCCGCCATGGAGGAGGTCGTCCAGCGGGTGGGCGGCACCTATCGGGGCCTGGTCTCCGCCACCGGGTCGGCGGGGACCATCGCCGCCGGCGACTACATGAAGAACCTCTTCCCCACCTCGAAGATCGCTGCCTCCGAGGCCATCCAGTGCCCGACCCTGCTGACCAACGGCTTCGGCGGACACCGCATCGAGGGCATCGGCGACAAGCACGTGCCCTGGGTGCACAACGTCAAGAACACGGACATGGTCGTGGCCATCGACGACGAGGCAACCATGAGCCTGTTGCGCCTGCTCAACGAGCCCGAAGGGCAGTGCTACCTGGCCAGCCAGGGCCTCAAGCCGGAGCTGATCGAGAAGCTGCCGTGGCTGGGAATCAGCTCGATCTCCAACGTACTTTCGGCCATCAAGATGGCGAAGTACTACGAGCTGACTTCAGAGGACGTGGTGATGACCATGTTCACGGACTCGGCCGAGATGTACACCAGCCGCCTGAGCGAGATGAACCAGGCCCGGGGCCCGATGACCGCCAACGACGCCGCGGTGGCCTTCCATCGCTACATGATGGCGACCACCACCGACTGGATGCAGGAGCTGACCTACGCGGACCGCAAGCGCGTCCACAACCTGAAGTACTACACCTGGGTCGAGCAGCAGGGCAAGACCTACGACGAGATCCAGGCCCAGTGGTATGATCCGGAGTACTGGAGCCAGTTGCAGGAGAGCCTGGATCCGCTGGACAAGCTGATCGAAGAGTTCAACCAGGCCACCGGCCTGGGCTGATCCTCCCGTCCTTGGCGTGAAGAGGCGGGCGGAGCCTCCGGGCTCGCCCGCCTCTTTTTTTTTTCAGGACCGGCGGTGCTCCATCCGCAGGATGGGACGCGGAGAGCGGACGGCCTCATAGTCGGTCCAGATGGGGAACTGCCAGGTCAGGTCCTGTCCCGGGGGGAGGTCCCCACAGGGCCAGGAGAACCCTCCGCACGGTCGCCCCGCATCATCCTGGACCTCCAGGACCAGGACGACGTCCCTCAGCGGCGTGGCGCCGGCGTTGCGCACGACGGCGAAGCCGCGCATCCGGGGTGGGTCTCCCTCCACCCGCCAGGACAAGCCCTCCAGGCGCAAGGGCGAACCGTTGGAGCCCTTGCCGTCGGTCACGACCCGATTCGGCGAGTCGTGACGCGCGACGAACGCGGCCGGGAAGAAGTCCGCTGAACCGGCCTGGCGGTTCCAGGTGTAACGGGCTCCGGTGGTCCTGGCGAAATCCGCCACCGAGACCCACACCTTCCCGGCGAAAGCCTCCTGGGGGACCCGAAGGTTTCGTCCATCCAGGACCAGGGGCAAGGGCGGACCGGTCAGCGCGCGTCCCCCGCCCGGTCGCGACCAGACCAGCAGGAGGTGATCCTGCCGGGTCCAGCTCAGATCCAAAGCCGTCAGGAGGTCCTCCAGCACGGCGTAGACCTCGCCGCGCAGCACGCGGCTCTCCCCGGGAAAGGGCCGGTTGCGCAGGAAGAGCTCGACCCGGCCCGGGTCGGCCGTCGCCGGAAGCCAGGCCGAGGCGAGAAGGAGCATGAGGGCGAGGACCGCGATCCTCCTGTCCATGGGGGCCTGCTTGTCCGGAATCGGCCGAATCTCCTCCCAGCGATGCCGTCCCGGCGGCCAGAGAATCGAACTCCTGCACCATTGACCGCCCTGAAGGGCCCTCCTATGATGAGCCTTGTGCCGGAACTTCCCGAAGTCGAGACCATCCGCCGAGGGTTGGAGCGCCACCTCCCAGGTCGCCGCATCCGCCGCGCGGAGGTCCGTGCCCCCCAACTCGTCGCCCACCCCGACTGGGAGAGCTTCGTCATCGGGCTGGCCGGGCGGACCTTCGGAAGCCCGCGTCGAGTCGGGAAGATGCTGATCCTGGACCTGGACTCAGGGGCCTTGCTGGTCCACCTGGGAATGACCGGACAGCTCTTGTTCCAGGACCCCGCCCAGGCCGCGCCAGGGTCCACCGTGGGAGGGGGGCGCGACCCCCATGCCCACATCCTGTTGCACCACGTCGACGGCACCTGCCTGTGCTATCGCGACACCCGGAAGTTCGGAAAATGGCGCCTTTATGCCGCCCACGAAGCCCCGACCTGCCCGGAGCTGGCCGGCCTGGGGCCCGACCCTTTGACCCCCGACTTCGTCCTGGAGGGTTTCGCCTCGGTCCTGAAACGCACCACCCGGCACATCAAGGCCGTGCTCCTGGATCAATCCGTGGTCGCCGGGCTGGGCAACATCTACGTGGATGAGACCCTGCACCGCTGCGGACTGCGACCGACCCGCCGAGCCAACAAACTGAGCGCGAAAGAGGTCCGCCGCCTCTTCGAGGGCATTCCCGACGTTCTGAACGAGGCCCTCGAGCGGCGCGGAACAACCTTCTCGGACTATCGGGACGCCGAGGGGAACCGCGGCCAGAACGGTCCGGCCTTGCGGGTCTACGGCCGACACGGCCAACCCTGCCCGGAGTGCGGCCAGGAGCTGCGCCGCACGACGGTGGCGGGCCGGACCAGTTCCTGGTGTGCGAAGTGCCAGAAGTAGGGATCAGCGCTGCAGGCTGAGCATCACCTGCACCCCGCCGGCCAGGTCCCGCAGGCCACCCCAACCGTGCAGGCCGGCCAGGTGCCGCCAGACCATCCGCGGACGCAGATAGAAGGACGAATAGGCCCGCTTGAGCATCTTCTGCAGCCGGGCCTCGTCCCAATACTCCGACTCGATGATGGGGAACTGCAGCCGAGGTGACTTCAGCAAGGTGTAGTCCCTCCAGAAGCCCTCGTCCACCAGTCCCAGGCTGCGGGCCTCGTCGAAGAGATGCGTCTGGGGCAGGGGTGTGGTGATGGAGAAGGAGGCCCAGTCCAGGTCCAGCTCCCGGGCCACCTTCAGGGTCTCGGCATAGGTCTGCGGAGTCTCTCCCAGGTAGCCGATCATGAAGTAGCCCCGCGTCGAGAAGCCGTGCCTCTTGCAGAGCGACACCGCGGTCCGCACCTGGTCGACGGTGGTCTGCTTGCCCATGCGATCCAGGATCTCCTGGGACCCCGACTCGATCCCGAAGTGGACGCGCTGTCCTCCAGCCTCTCTCAAGGCCAGAACCATCTCCTCGTCCAGTGAATCCACCCGTGTCCGCATGTCGAATCGGAAGACCAGGCCGCGCTCGCGGATCAGCTCACAGATCTTCATGACACGGGCTTTGTTCAGGGTGAAGGTCTCGTCGAAGAAGACGATCTCCCGGGCCCCGTGTTTCCGCACGTAGAGCTCGATCTCATCCACCACGTTCTCGGGCGAGCGGAAGCGGACGGTGTTGCCAGCATAGATCTGGCTGCAGAAGCGGCACTTGAAGGGGCAGCCTCGGGTGGTCACCATCGTATAGAAGGGCGTCTGGACGGTCAAAGCCCGATACAGGCTCCAGTCCAGCAGCTCCACCGCCGGGAAGGGATAGCGATCGATGTCGCGATGCCAGGTGCGATCGGGGTTCTTGCGGATCTCGCCGTCGAACTTGACCACCGTACCCGGAATCTCTTCCAGCGAGGTCCCCCCAGCCAGGGCTCGAGCCACCTCCAGCAGGGTCTCCTCCCCGTCGCCGCACACTCCGAGGTCGAGTTGGGGAAAACTCAGGCAGAGTTCGGGGTGGATCGACAACTGCGGACCACCCACCACGACCAGGGCCTCCGGCAGGGCCTTCCGGACGATCCCGGCCCCCTCGATCGTGGAAGGCCAGCCGGCCGTCATGGACGTGAGGCCCACGATCCGGGCCTTCGAATCGCGGACCCTCTGGTGAAACTCCTGCGCCGAGAGATTCTCGGCATTGGCGTCCAGGACCTCGACGGGAAAGCCCTCCTCGCGCAGGACCCCTGCCAGGTACAGGATCCCCAGGGAGGGGAAGAGTTGCAGGGTCCTCTCCGCGTGATCCGGGATGGGGCGGATATTGGTGTCGTGGTACTTGACCAGCAGAACCTTCGGCAGACCCGTGGACATGCGGGGATTATAGCAGACCTGGCCGCGCCTGCCAGGATTCTTCCTGGCAACACCCGGTTCACAACTCCGCGGAGAGGGCATGGTAAGATGAGCGCAACACCAGGATGGAGGTCGAACGGATGAAAATCGGAGCAACGAACCTGGCCGCCCAGAAGATGCCGGACTACCCGACCCGCGACACGGACGGTTGCCCGGATTACGGCCGCGACACCTACACCCCGTCGCGCAACTCGGGCGGCCCGGACGACACCAGTGATCCCGACTTCGGTGGCAGCCGCGACAGCGGCGGCTTCAGCGGCCCCGACGGCTACACCAGCTACGACGAGTTCCACTAGGTTCGTTCCGGCCTGAATCGAAGAGGCGGCCCGCCCGGCGGGACCGCCTCTTTCATTGTTCGGGGGTCGCCGGGCTCAGGGCCGGGCCCCGCCAGCCACCGGGAGGCGGAGCTCCTGCTTCAGGGCCCTGGCCAGGACGCGACAGAACTTCCGGGTTCCTCGGAGGTTCAGGTGCCGATCGTCCGTGAAATCACCGGGAAGCATCCGCGCCCGGCTGCGAACATCGAGAATTCGTGCCTTCAGGGGCGCGATGGCCTGCCAGACATAGGCGTCCCTGGCCTGCGCCGAGGCCTCGCGCGCCGGCAACGGGACGAGAAGGACCCGAGTCCGGTTCTTCCGTGCCGCCTCCAGCAGGTGCTTCAGACAATTCAGCGCCCGAGCCTCCCTCTCGAGGGTGGCGCGAGTCTCGGCAGCCAGATCCTCTCCGCTGAGCTGGACCTCCGCGCTGCCCTCCACGTTCCAGCCGCCCTCGACAGGGACACCCTCTGAAGACCTGTTCAAGGAGGCCTCCCGCACCCCCAGGCTCCGCCACAGCATCAAGCCCAGGAAATGCCGATATCGATAGGTCCGCCAGGACCTGCCCAGGAGCAGATGGAGCGGCCCACCCCCGGAGCCTGCAGCCATCCGAAGCACAAAGGGCATGTCCGACCAGGTGGCCAGGTCCAGGACACCGGCCTCTCCTTCGGGCCCCCAGACCGGAGTCAGCAGGTCGCCGGGACTGGTGGCCAGGACGATCGTCCGGTCCCCTTGCCCCTTCAAGACGTGGTTGAGCGCGATGAGGTACCAGTTCAGGGCGAAGGCATCCCCGTGAGACAGGTTGTGGACCCTCACCCCTCCTCCCAACTGGAGTTCCAGGAATCGAGGCCGCAGGTTGCCGGCCAGGCAGGTTCCGAGGATGGTGATCTCAGGCTTCCGCCCCGTCCGGTTGCCAGCGAACCCCTCCAGACGGAGGGGGAAGTCGCTCCACAGGAAACCGCCATGGACGACGGCCGATTCCAGCAGAGCGAGAACCAACAACCAGCCCAGGAAGTGCCAGCGGGTCCGCAGGCAACCAGAACGCGGGCCCCTAGAACTGGAAGTAGATGAAGGGTCGGCCATCAGGCTCTCCCAGGATGAGAATCGCGACCAGCAGGCCAGCGGTCGCCAAGGCCTGGAAGGGGGGCCACAGGCGCGGGAGGAGCTCCCGGTCCCCCGTCAGGCGTTGAAGGGCCTCGATGCCCCAGACCGGCAAGGTCAACAGCACGACCTTCGACAAAGCGCCCAGCTCTCCCGGGCCAGGTGACGGGAAGGCGGCCGCGCCGGCGAGCAGACCGACGGCCTGCCCCAGTGAGTGCGCTCGGAAGACCAGGAATCCCAAGCAGACGAACAGGAATGTCCCCAACCAGGCCACGGGCTTCCCCAGGACGCCCAGACGCAAGGGCGGAAACAGCCTGTGGGCGAGCAGCCCCAGCCCGTGATAGCCCCCCCAGACCACGAAGGTCCAGTTGGCGCCGTGCCACAATCCACACAGCAGCATCGTCAACATGAGGTTGAAGCCGGTGCGCGCGACCCCGAGCCGGCTTCCCCCCAGGGGAAGATACAGATAGTCGCGCAACCAGGTCGACAGGCTGATGTGCCAACGGTGCCAGAAATCCCGTGGACTGGTGGCGAAGAAGGGGAAGCGGAAGTTCTCCATCAACTCGATTCCGAACAAGCGTGCCAGGCCCCGGGCGATGTCCGTATAGCCGGAGAAGTCGCAGTAGATCTGCAGGGTGAAGGCGTAGGTCGCCAGCAGGACCAGGAAGCTGCCGGCCGTCCCCGGCGAGTCGAAGACCTGCTGGACTACCAGCGCCAGGTTGTCCGCCACCACCACCTTCTTGAAGTAACCCCACAGGATCAACCGGACACCCCGCGAGCGCTGGTCTGAGGTGGGATCCGGGGTGGCGGCGAACTGACCCAGCAGATTCCCGGCCCGCTCGATCGGCCCCGCCACCAGTTGCGGGAAGAACGAGACGAACAGGGCGAAGAGGGAGAAGTCCCGGGTGGCCCTCAGGGCGCCGCGGTACACGTCGATCGTGTAGCCCATCGACTGGAAGACGTAGAAAGACATGCCGACCGGCAGGAGGTTCTCCAGCGTGGGCAGGGACAGGTGGACTCCCGAAAGCGTCAGGAGCGCCTGGAACTCACCGGCGAAGAAGTTGAAGTACTTGAAGGCGCCCAAGAGGCCCAGATTGACCACCACACTGAGGACCACCAACCCGGTGCGGCGCGGCCGTCGGGGATCGTCCAGGGCCAAACCGATCCACCAGTCCACGGCCGTGGTCGCGACCATGAGGCCGAGGAACTTCAGGCTCCAATAGCCGTAGAAGAACCAGGAGGCCGCCAGAAGAAGCCACTTCCGGAACCTGCGGGGCAGTGCCAGGAACAGGCCATACACCACGGCCAGGAAGACCAGGAAATCCAGGGAATTGAAAAGCACCTTGCCTCAAGCCCTCCGCCAGCCCGAAGGGCTGCGCCGATCCGCGGACCTGGACACGGAGACGACCTGACATCCCGAATCCAACGCAGCGCCAGGCCTTCAGTTCCGCGATCTCAGGAACCCGTCGGTCTGCCCGGAAGAAGCGTCTCTTCTGAAACAGCCGGGGAGGTCCTGCCCGGGGGGAGGGAAGGCAGCCCGACGCGCCCCCTGGACCCGAGCTTCATGGAAACCGCCGACACGTGGCCCATCGTGGTAGGCTCGAGAGGAGATGTCGATCGTCAACGCCTTCCTCGGATGCATCGGTGGGTTCGTTCTGGTGGGAGTGAACCTGCTGGCGCTGGCCCTGGTCTTCAAAGGCTCGGCCATCGCATTCCTGTTCCTGTTATTCGAGGTCTTCGGCGTCACGCTGGGGTGGAAGGCCATCCAGGCCCTGGTGCGCGAAACCTGCCGGCCAAAGCCCCCTCCGGGAGACCTCAACCTTCCGACCTTCTCCGAGTTCCACAAGCAGTGGAAGAAGGACCACCCGGAAGAGTCAGGCTCTGGAGAGCCGACAAGCCCCTCTGGCTCGACCTCCGAGACCGAAGGAAGCCGGCCTCGTCTCCAGACGCCCGGAACTCGGTGGTGGTGTTGATGTCTCCCACGGCTCCTCCTTGCATGCTCAGGCCCTGCATCACCGGTCCCGTCAGGTCTTTGTCGTGCGTGAGTGGTTCCGCCTGAGGTTGGACCTTAAAACAGGACAGGGCCAACTCGAGATGGAGTTGACCCTGTCTGCCACTTGTTTGTCCGCTGGTCGGAGTGCCCGGATTTGAACCGGGGGCCTCTAGCGCCCCATGCTAGCGCTCTATCCAAGCTGAGCTACACCCCGAGGCGCGCTGAGTATAGCAGGTGACTCGCGAGGGCGCAACCCCGAATGCCATCGATTTTCGCGTTCCGGAAAGGCGCCTGCCGAGAGGGTCCAAGAGCCCGTTCCCACAAGCACGGAGGCATCCATTGAGGGACTTGTCGGCGGCCTGGCTGCTGCCCTCCCAGCGAGAAGGGACCTTTGCCCACCCCCGGGAAGCCGCCCCCATGGGCGACGAGTGGAAGACCCTCCCCGACCTCCTGGGCAGCGGCCCGCTGGACCTGATCCTGGTGGGCATCAACCCCAGCCGGTATGCCGTCGAGAAGGGCCACTACTTTGCCCGGCCCCACAACCGCTTCTGGCCGGCCTTCACGCGCTCGCGCCTCAGCCGGCCCCTGCGCGAGACCCTGGGGATCGAGCGGGTGGAACCCCGACATGACGTCGAGTTCCCGCGCTTCGGGCTGGGCCTGACCGACGTGGTCAAGCGACCGACCGCCAAGGCCAGCGACCTGACGCCCGAGGACTATCGGCTCGGGGTCCCGCGCCTCTCCGAGCGGCTGGCCCTGCACCCCGCCCGGATCGTCTGCTTCCAGGGCCTGACCGGTTATCGGGCCTTCCTGGAGCACGCCCTGGGGCGCAAGCCGCGTCGGGTCCTGGCCGGAAGACAGGGGCTGACCCTGGCCGGCGCGGAGGTCTGGGTGCTTCCCAACCCCAGCGGGGCCAACGCCCACGCCCGCCTGGAGGACCTCGTCGCCTGGCAGGACCTCCTGGCCGAGGCCCTGGGCCGTGGACCCCGACGAGGAGATCCACCAGACCCATGAGACATCCCTTCGCCGGGGCCCGCACGCCGCGCCTCCTGCTTCTCCCCCTCCTGGCGCTCCTCCTGACGGCCGGCGCCTGGCAGGTCCTCCCGGCTCCAGACTTCACGGAGGCCTTCCGGCGCACCAGGGGGTGGAGCGGTGCCGACGGGACCTACTCGGTCCCGCTTCCCGACGGGCGCACCCTCTGGCTCTTCGGCGACACCTTCTTCGGAGGGGTCCTGCCCGGGGGAGCGCGCTCACCCGAGACCTGGATGGCGCGCAACTCGGTCGCCCTGCAGCCGGGCAGGGAACCCCGCGACCTGCGGTTCTTCGCCGAGCCCTTCTTCCTGGAGCGTCCCGGGCGTCACGACGAGTGGTTCTGGCCCTACCACGGCGTGGCCCTGGACTCGGAGAAGGTCCAGGTCGTCCTGGGGAGGTTCCAGGCCGTCCCCCGGGACGACGCCTTCGGCTTCCGACAGGTGGGGCTGGATCTGGCCGTCCTGCACCTGGACCCGACTCCCCGAACGGAGAGCCTGACCCGGGTCCCACACTTCCGCTCCACGCCGGATTCGGTGACCGCCTGGGGGAACGCCCTGATCCAGGATGGCCCCTGGGTCCTGATCTACGGGGTTCGGGACTCCCAGGCCGCCCCCGGCGGGAAGAGCCTGCTGTTGGCCCGGGCCCCCCGGGGCCACCTGGCCCGGTTCGGCACCTGGCGCTTCTTCACGGGGACGGGGTGGAGCCGGGATCCCGAAGAGGCCGTGGGCCTGGCCGAGGACGTCTCCAACGAGCTCTCGGTCCATCGCGACCCGAGCGGCGACTGGGTGCTGGTCAGCGGCCCGGCAGACCTGTCTTCGCAGGTTCTGCTGCGCACGGCACCTGCGCCGCACGGCCCCTGGAGTCCGGCCCGGAATCTCTTGACGGCGCCCGAGGCGGCCGACGGGGTCTTCGCCTACAACGCCAAGGCCCATCCCAGCCTCTCGGATCCGAATGGGCTTCTGGTTTCCTACAACCTCAACGCCCTGGACCCCGAGCGGGTGCTCCAGGAGGCCGACCTCTACCGCCCCCGCTTCATCCGGGTCCGGCGGGACGCTGGTAGGGGTTGCCTTCCCGAACCGCGAAGGGCCGGCGCCATTCCCGAACTCGAAGGGGGCCCCCGATGACCGAAGTCCAGACCCGCAACTGGCAGCGCTTCCAGGAACTGTTCTACGAAGATCCCGAGACCGGCCTGGCCCTGGACGTCAGCCGGATGGACCTCGACGAGGACTTCCTGGCCCGGATGGAAGAGCCCATGCAGCGGGCCCTGGCGTCCATGGAGGATTTGGAGAAGGGCGCCCTGGCCAACCCCGACGAGAACCGGATGGTCGGGCACTACTGGCTGCGCGCGCCGGAGCTGGCCCCGACTCCTGAGATCACCGAAGAGATCCGCAGCACCCTGACCCGGATCCGACACTTCGCGTCGCTGGTCCACGACGGGAGGCTCCGCCCCGAGCGGGCCGAGCGCTTCACCCGGATCCTCTCGATCGGCATCGGCGGCTCGGCCCTGGGGCCCCAATTCGTGGCCTCTGCCCTGGCCTCACCGGACGACCCCATGCAGATCCACTTCTTCGACAACACGGATCCGGACGGCATGGACCGGGTTCTGGACGAGATCGGAGGCGATCTGCATCGGACGCTGACCGTGGTGATCTCCAAGTCGGGAGGGACCAAGGAGACCCGGAACGGCATGCTGGAGGCCCAGAACGCCTACGACCGGGCGGGCCTTCGTTTCGGCCGGCACGCCGTGGCCGTCACCGGGGAGGGCAGCCACCTGGACCGCTATGCCCAGGTCCACGACTGGTTGGAACGTTTCCCCATGTGGGACTGGGTCGGCGGGCGCACCTCCGAGCTCTCGGCGGTCGGGCTTCTGCCCGCAGCCCTGCAGGGCTTCGAGGTGGAGGCGATCCTGGAGGGCGCCGCGGCGGCGGACCGCCTGACCCGCAACCGGGACATCCGCCAGAATCCCGCTGCCCTCCTGGCCCTGTCCTGGCATCGCGCGACCCACGGCCGGGGCGAGAAGGACATGGTGGTCCTTCCCTACTGCGACCGGCTGGAGCTCTTCTCGCGCTACCTCCAACAACTGGTGATGGAGTCGCTGGGCAAGCAGACCGACCTGGAGGGGCGGACGGTCCACCAGGGAATCGCCGTCTACGGCAACAAGGGCAGCACCGACCAGCACGCCTACGTCCAACAACTGCGCGACGGGGTGGACAACTTCTTCGCCACCTTCGTGGTGGTGCTGAAGAATCGGGAACGGCCCTCGATGGAGGTGGAGGACGGGATCACCACGGGGGACTTCCTCTCCGGCTTCTGGCAGGGGACCCGGGAAGCCCTCTCCGAGAAGGGACGGCTCTCGCTGACGGTCACGGTTCCCGAGGTCAACCCCTTCACCCTGGGCATGCTGATCGCCCTGTATGAGCGGGCAGTCGGGCTGTACGCCTGGCTGGTCGGCATCAACGCCTACCACCAGCCGGGGGTCGAGGCCGGCAAGCAGGCCGCCGGAGTGGTGCTGGCCCTGCAACAGGAGATCGTCACGCTGCTGCAAGGCGCCAAGGCCCCCATGACCTGCGAGGAGATGGCTGGTGCGCTGGGCCGCCCCGAGCAGGTCGAGACGGTCTTCCACGTGGCCCGCCACCTGGCGGCCAACATCCGGGAGGGCGTCGTGGCCGAGGGTCAAGGCCTGGGCGCGCGCTTCGCGATCGACCCCCGCCGGGCTTGAGGCGCGGGCAGGATCGGTCGACCGGGCCCGGAAGACCCGCCGGTGCGCATCCTCGCCCTCCTCGTGCTCTTCCTTCTATCCATGCTGCCCGCTGACGCCGCCGGCTGGAGCCGGCACGAGAACCGGGATCTGGTCCAGGACTCGCGGCCCGGTTGGGCCGTCGAGACTCCCGAGGACTGGCTCCGCATTCCCGACGTCAGGCCCGCCTGGCCGCTGGGTGGAGGCTTTCGCGACCCTTCAGGCCACCTGGGAGTGGTGATCACGTGGTTGGAGGAGGTTCCCGGCGGGGAGATCGAAGGTCTGATGGAGCGGGGATTCCAGGAGGAGCCCGGGCGGGTGGCCGGTCACCCCGCGCGCCTCTTCCGCCGCACCGGACCGGAGGGGATTCAGCGCCTGGTCTACCTGAGGATGCCTTCCGGCTCCTTCCGGGTCACGCTCTTCGCCACGGCCGGCCACGAGGAGACCCTGGAGAAGGTCCTGGGCAGCTTCCAGTTGCTGCGGGGCCAGTCATTGAAGGAACAGGAGCCGTGGACCCTCCACGAGGATTCCCAAGCCGGGTACAGCCTCTCCCACCCGGCCAGGTGGACCCTCAAGAACGTTCCCCAGGGCTTCGAACTCCGAGAAGGCCCGGAGCTGGCCGTCCGAGCCTGGCTGCGTCCCATCCCCGAGACGCCGGGGGGCTCATTCCGGGGGTTCGCCCGGTCCGCGGGCCGGACCACCATTCCCGGGGCCGTCTCCCTGGAGCGCTTCGAGCCCCTGGATGTGGGCGGGGTGACGGGCTACCTGGCCGTCTGGAAACTCCAGGATGGCGGCTACCACGGCCCGTCGATCTACCTTCCCCTGCCCGGGGGACGGCAGGCCCTGGAACTGGTCTTGCTGCTTCAGGAGGCCGACGAGTGCTTCTTCCGCCTGGTGAACTCGTTCCGCCCGGGGGGGCCGATGACCGCGCGCCCCTGAGCCGCGGGATGCCGGCGAGCCTGCTTCTGGAGGAAACCTCCCGAGTCGCAGTGAGGTTGATCGACACAGGTCCTCATGATGGAGGCCCCGAAACCCGTTGCCCATGATCCACGACGTTCCACGATCCACGGCCTTCCGCTGGCTGATGGGGGCAGGCCGGCTGGTTTCGCGGCTGGCGGCCCGGCTTCGCCCTGTCCTGGACCTTTTCCCCGCCACCATGGCCGGGCTCTTCGTCCTGGGCCTGTGCGCCGCGGGGTTCTGGTATCTGGGCGTCCTGCACAAGGACGTGGTCCTCCTGCCGGCCACCCTGGTGCTGGCTCTGCTGGCCGTGGGGATGATCCTGGCCGTCGGCCTGGGCGCCGCCGTCACCGCCCGCGCCCTGCGACGCGCGCACTTCGACGACGCCTTCCTGCGCCTGGAAGCCAACTACGCGCGGCGGACCGGCATCCGTTGGCGGGCTCCCCTGCTCCCCTTCATCGAGCTGAGCTGGGAGTGGCTCACCCCCCCCGAGGTCGAGGTGCGCACCGTCTCGCGCTGGCGGCAGGTCTCCGAAGAGGTGCGACCGCGCCGGCGCTGCCTGGTGGACGGGCTCATCCGCCGAGTCCAGGTCCGCGACGTCCTGGGGATGGCCCGCGTGGTCTGGCGCTTCGAACGGCCCAGCCGGGTGATGATCCTTCCCGACCGGGGGCGACTGGACCAGACCACGGTCCTGCGCAGCCTGGTGGGTGGCGAGGACCACCCCGACCCCTTCGGGGACGCCCACGGCGACCGGGTGGAGATGCGCCAGTATGCCCCGGGCGACTCGGCCCGGAACATCCTGTGGAAGGTCTTCGCCCGCAACCGCCGCCTGATGGTGCGCATGCCCGAGCGGGCCCTGACCGCCCAGCCGCGCACCTGCGCCTACCTGGTGGCGGGCCCCTCGGACGAACCCAGCGCCGGCCTGGCCCGGGTGGTCCTGGAGCGACGCATGCTCGGGGAGGGCTGGCGGTTCGGAGCCGACGGCAGCCCGGGCTTCGCCGAGAACCTGGACAGCGCCCTGGAGATCCTCGCCCGCTCGGGCAATCCCGACACCGGCCCGCCGGGACTGGCCGCCTTCCTCAAGCGTGCCGAGACCGACGGGTACCAGAACTGCCTGGTCTTCCTGCCGGCCGCCAGCGGCGAGTGGCTGGAGGAGGTGCGCCGGGCGGTGGCCGGTTCCCGATTGGGCCTGACCTGGATGGTGGGCCTGGACGGGTTGCAGACCAGCCTGGAACGCCCACCACTGTGGAAGAGACTCTTGTTGCGCCCGGAACCGACCATGCCGGCCGATCCCCTGAGGCTGGCCGAGGCCCTGCAGAGCGCCCGCGCCCCGATGGTCCTGTGCGACCGCAAGGAGGGTCGGGTGGTGGCCGACGCCCGGCAGTATCTCAAGGTCCAGGCTCGGCCAGGCCGCGGAGGAGCCAGATGAAGCTCGACTGGAACCTGGCCCTCAAGCGCCTGGTGGGAGCCCTGGTCTGGGGGCTGGCCCTGGCCATCGGCGCCTGGAGCATCAGCGTCTCGACGGGGATCCTGGGCGGCTTCCTGGGAGGCTTTGCCGGATTCCTCTCAGGCCCGCTGCTGGCCAGGACCCGCCTGCGCACCCCGACCATCCTGATCGGAGGCTCGCTCCTGGGAGGCGTCGGGCTGTGGCTGGCGGGCCTGCCCACCCGCAGCCGGATCCTGGCGGGGTTCTTCGGCCCGGAACTGGCCTACGGCCTGGCCGATGGAACCACCTGGTTCCTGGGCGGACTCGTCCTGGTGGGGTGCCTGCACGCGGCCACCGTGCGCCATGCCTCGTTCATGGCCGTGGAGCTGGCGCTGGTCTGCCTGGCGCTGATCACCCCGCTCTCGGCCCACCGCGACGGATTCATCAGCCGTCCCCACTTCTTCGTGGACCCGCTCTGGTCCCAGGGCTGGGATCCCGTCCCCTTCCTGATGGCCGCCGGGGCCCTGACGGCAGCCACCCTCCTGGTTCTGTCGGTGGGACGCTTCAATCGGCGCAATACCCTGATCGACCTGGGTCTTCTGCTGATGCTGGGCTTCCTGGTGACGGTCCTGCTGCCCCTGAACCGACTTCAGCAACTGGCCCCCGAGCAGAAGCCCATGGGCCAGAACGGCCAGCAGGAGCAGGAGGGCAAGCCGCCCCCTCCGATGGAGCAGGATCCGAACGGGAAGGAGAAGCCCCGCCAGAAGCCTCCTGAGCCCGAAGACAAGGGCGAGCAGGGTCAGCCCAAGCCCGTGGCCCTGGTCCTCTTCCACGACGACTTCACTCCCACCGACGGCTTCTACTACTTCCGCCAGAAGACCATGAGCATGTTCAACGGAGCCCGCCTGGTGCCCGATACGACAGGCCTGGCTGACCGCGACGTGCCCTCGCGCTTCCCGGCGGCAGGCCCCGAGGCCCAGCCCGGCGGAGTGGGCATCGTCCCCGAGCCCACCGACTCCAGCCTGACGCGGACCGTCCGGACCACCGTCAACCTGATCATCGCCCACCCCCTGCCGATCGGCCTGATCAACCCGACCCGCATGGAAGCCAGCGGGAACCCCGACCCCTACCACTTCGTCCGTGCCTACAAGGTCGAGTCCGCGGCCTTCATCGGAGATCTCTCGACCTTGATGGGGCGCCGCGCCGGCAACCCTCTGTGGTCACGGCAGATGTGGTCCCACTACACCCGGACCCCGGAGGATCCGCGCTATCGCAGGCTGGCCAACGAGATCGTGGGCCGCCTGCAGGAGCAGTATCGCGAGGACCCCCTGGCCCAGGCCGTGATGGTCAAGCTCTGGTTGGAGACCGAGGGGACCTACAGCCTCAGCCAGCGGATCCTGGACTCCGACGACGCGGTGGCCCGGTTCCTGTTCGGAGACAAGGTGGGCTACTGCGTGCACTTCGCCCACGCGGCCACCCACCTGGTGCGCTCTTTGGGGATTCCGGCGCGCGTGGCCACGGGCTACGCGGCGGATGCCCGCTACCGCTTCGAGGGGTCGGCCTTGCTGCTGCAGGACGCCAACTCCCACGCCTGGTGCGAGATCTACCTCGAAGGGGTGGGATGGGTCCCGCTGGACGTCTCTCCGCAGCGCACCGACGCGCGGCCTCCCCCGCCCCCCGACGCCGACCTGCAGCGGATGCTGGGGCAACTGGCCCGCAAGGAGGCTCCCAGCCAGGAAGGCCGGCCCCAGGCCAAGCGCGATCTGAACGCACTGGCGCGCAAGGCTCTGGCCGTCCTGGCCCGAGGGGCAGGCATCCTCCTGGTCCTGGGCATCCTGGCCGCCGGGGTCGGAAAGGTCGTCCGCCGACTCGGCCCCTACGTCGGTCCGGAGAGCACGCGGACCCTGCGCACCTTCCGGGCCGCCTTGGACTGCCTGGCCGACGTGGGCGTCCTCCGGCCCTTCGGCGACACCCGCGAGCGCTTTGCCCGGGATCAGGGAAATCGCTTCGAAGCCCTGGCCCCACTGACCGAATTCCGCATGCGCGAGGCCCTGGGAGATCCCCGGAACCCCAGCCCGCCGGAAGCTCGAGAGCTGCTCGAGCACTACCGCAACCTGGCCCGGCAGATCCGGCGGAGCACCCCCTTCTGGCGCCGCCTCCTGGGCCTGCTCAACCCCTTCTCCTGGCTCTTCGTCCGCTAGAGAACAAACCTCGGAGGTCCCCGGCTTGAATACCAGCACCATCCCGGCCAATCGCGGCACGCTCCTGGACCAGGCCTACGAACTGGCCCAGACCCTGGAGAGACGCCTGCAACACGCCATCCGCGGGCGGGAGGCGGTCATCGACCTGCTGCTGACCGCGCTCCTGGCGGACGGTCACGTCCTTCTGGAGGACTATCCGGGCTCGGGCAAGACGACCCTGGCCAAGGCCCTGGGCGACTCGATCGAGGACGACCAGCCCCACGACGAGATCGTGGCCTTCCGCCGGATCCAGTTCACGCCGGATCTCCTGCCTTCGGACATCACCGGCGTGACGGTCTTCGACCCCGACACGGGCTCGTTCAGCTTCCGTCCGGGCCCCCTCTTCGCCCACATCGTCCTGGCGGACGAGATCAATCGCACCTCGCCCAAGGTCCAGGCGGCCATGCTCGAGGCCATGGCCGAGAAGCAGGTGACCGTCGACAACGTCTCCCACCCCTTGGACGAGCTCTTCTTCGTGGTGGCCACCCAGAACCCGCGCGACCAGGCCGGCACCTACCCGCTGCCGGTGGCCCAGCACGACCGCTTCCTCTTCAAGATCCGCATGGACTACATCGAGAGGGAGGCCGAACTGGACGTCCTGCGCAGCGCCCGGGAGCGCCGGCAGGCCCCCGGCCAGGAACTGCCGCGGGTGAGCCGCTCGGCCGTGGTGCTGGCCCGCCGCACGGTCGAATCCTTCGTCCACGTGGACGAACGCATCCACACCTGCCTGGTGGACATGGCCCGCTCGATCCGCGAGTCGCCGCACGTCACCCAGGGCGTCTCGACGCGCAGCCTGGTGTTGATGCTGCCAGCCCTGCAGGCTTGCGCGTTGAAGCGAGGGCGGGACTACGTCACGGCGGAGGATGTGGCCTACCTGGCTCCCTTCGTCTTCGCCCACCGCATGGAACTGGCACCGGGAATCGACGACGCCTCGGAGGTGATCCGCGAGTGCACCCGCCCGGCCATGGAGATCCTGACCCGCTCAACCCTGAGATGAGTCGGTTGAACCACCCCGCACCTGCTGCCTGCCGGGTCGGAAGCCCCCAGGCGCCTCCCAGGGCACCGCAAGCCTGGCGGGTTGCCCTGTTCTTCCTGCTGATGTCGCTCGTGCTGGGGGTCCTCACGCTGCCGGCCCTGGCCCGCGACCCGGCCGCGTCCTCCGACCCACCCACGGCGGAAGAATTGGCGGGCCTGATCGACCGGCCTGAGAACCTGGTCGCCTGGCGGGAACTGGCGGAGCGGGTCCTGGCCCGCGACCCCGAATCCTATGCGGGCCAGATCCTGATGGGCTTCGTGCTGCACCGCTCGGAGGGGGACCTCCCCCGAGCCCGTTTCCACCTCGAGAAGGGTCGGAAGCTGGCGCTGAGGGCCTCGGACCGCGGTGTCTCGGAGGCCTTCCATTTCTACGCTTTGGCCCTCTTCGAGTTGCGCCTGGTCCTGGCCGAGATGGACCGCTACCAGGACCAGTTGACCATCCTGGAGGAGTTCGCCCGCCTGCGAGGAGGACCGGTGGTGGCCGCCGAGTTCGCCTGGCCCCTGATGAAGCTGGATCGCGAGATCGAGGCCCGCGAGAAGCTCTCCCAGGCCTTCGGAAGCGGCGACCCGGTGGCCCGGATCGTGGCATGGAACAGCCTGGGCGCCCTGGAGATGGAGTATGGCAACGCCCAAGCCTCCTACAATGCCTTCCAGAGCCTGCTGGCCGAGGCTCACCAGAACAACTGGCCGCTGGACTGCACCTATCTTCGCAACGCCGGAGAGGCCGCCCTGGCCCTGGGCAAGTACGACGAGGCCGAGCGCTACTTCCGCGAGGCCACCTCGGTCCCGTTCAACGACCAGACCTTCTCCAACCCCTACCTGGACCTGGCCGGGCTCTACCTGACCCAGGCCCGCTTTCCCGAAGCCCTGGAGGCCACCCGCCGGATGCACCAGTGGGCCCGGGCCATCAAACCCTTCCTGTACCAGCAGTCCATGGCCGACACCCAGCAGATGACGGGCGAGCTGCTGTTGGAGCTGGGCTACGTGGAAGAGGGCCTGGAGCAGTTGGACATGCTGGTTCAGCGGCCCGACCGGAGGGGTGGCACCTCCGGCACCAAGGACCAGGCCGAGGCCGGGAACCTGGTGGTGTGGCGCTCGGCCCTGCTGGCCTGGCGCGAGCGCCTGGCCGAACGCATGGCCTCCGCGCGGGGCCTGGAGTGGTGGCGACTGGCCTTCCAGCGGCTGCAACTGGGGTTGAAGGCTCGAGCGGCGGGGCGTCGGGTCGCCGCCCTGGCGGTGGCCAACGACCGGATCCAGGGCAGCCTCCGCCCCTACTGGGCCGGCTCAATCTCGATGGGCGAATGGTTCCGCCCTGACCTGGTCGAGCTGTACGGGCCGGGCGTCACCGCCGCGGCCCTCCAGGAGCTCCGGCAGAATCCGCCCGAGAAGCTTCCCCTGGAGGAACCCTTCCTGGAGGCCATCGATGCGGAGGTCGCCGCCCTCTCCGGAGACCGTTCAACCGCCCTGCAGCACCTGGAACGGGCATTGAGCAGCCTTCCGGAGTCTGAATCCCTGCTGCGGGCCCGCCTGCATGCCCGGACCGGACAGCTTCTGGAGGATCGAGGCGACCGGCCCCAGGCCCTGACCCACTTCCAGATGGCCATGCAGAAGGCTCCGGGGATGCTGCGGACCGTGCGCGCACGGCTGCCGGTGACCCTTCAGGGCGACAGCAACCCGACCATGCGCGAGGTGGCCCGCAGCCTGGGGCGCTCCCCGCGATTCCGCAGCGTCGGAGATGGTCTTCCCCTGCAACTCTCGCTGGCCGGGGACCGGCTGGAAGCTCTCCTGCTGGGAACCGATGGAAGCGTGCTGGCTCGCGGGGTGGCCCCGCTCCAACAGGACCTGCACCAGACCGCGGCCGACCTGGTCGAGGACCTGCACCGCCAGGCCTTCTCTCCCCAGATCGACCTCAGCCAGGTCGACCTCAACAGCCTGGACGGTTCGAACGCCTCGGGCTCGACCGCCAGCCAGAAGTTCCGAGAGATCTTCCGGACTCCCGGTCCCCACACCCGACACTTCCATCCCAGGGATCGGGTCGCACGGATTGAAGACTCCCGTGCGATGGCGCAGATTCCCTGACCGCCACGCCTCGGGGAGCAGACGCGATGGACAGAGACGGATTCCGATCCTTCAACCGATTCATGATCTGGATGTGGCACGCCGGCCTGGGCGGCCCCATGAACCTGACGCATCGCCTGACAGGCCGGATCATGGTCCTGGGAACGGTCGGCCGCAAGAGCGGCGAGATGCGGCGCACCCCCCTGAACTACTCGCCTTGCGGGGACTCGATCCTGGCCCTGGCGGGCTTCGGGGGGCAGACCGACTGGCTGAGGAACCTCCACGCGCATCCCTTCGCCGAGGTCTGGCTTCCCGACGGCTCATGGCTGGCTCGGGCCGAGGAGATCCAGGACCCCCAGGAGCGCCTGGACGCCATCCGCTGCGTGCTGAAGGACTCGGGCTTTGCCGCCAAGGTCTTCGCCGGGATCGATCCCCGGCGCTGTGATCAGGAGACGCTTCGCCGCCACACTGAGCCCTACCGCGCAGTGCGTCTGCGACTGCTGGAACCGTTGCCCGAGCCCGAAGAGATGAAGGTCGGCCGCGCCGCCCGCACCGGTCTGGGCGTCGGTCTGGGGATCTCCCTGGCCTGGGCCTGGTTCAGCCGGAAGGACTAGGCCTCTTCCTGAACCGCGTCCTGACCGGCGGATGGACCGACCGCCGGCGTCTGGTCGGCAGGCTCCTGCCGAGAAGTCGGGCGCTCCGCCAGCATCCGGGCTGCCACTCCGACGGCCACCCCGCTGGCCACCCCGACGCCGGCACCGATCATGCCACCCAGGATCCCACCGGCCACCGGCCCGTAGCGACCGGTCTGGAAGGTGTCGGAGGTGTTGCGCAGTTGCGGTGTGCCATCCCGGGCCAGGACCGGGGCCTCGCGGTAGACCGAAGAACTGCCGTGGCTCCAGTCGTCGTGCCAGGGGTAGAACCAGTCGTAGTGGTCTGAGGGGATCTCCCCGAGATAGCGATGCTCGGTGACCGGCACGCTCCAGGTCCGCGAGTGGACTTCCTGGGCTGCCACCTCGCGGCCCCCGGCCACCGCACCCAGGACGGCCCCGGCTCCGGCGCCCACGACGGCCCCACCCAGGACGGCGTTGCCGGCCAGGTTGCGGACCCCTTCGCGACGCTCTCCGTCCAGCGGGGGCGTCTGCTTGGGAGGCTGGTCCTTCTGCAGGCTGTTGCGCAAGGCGGCGATGCCAGCCCCCAGGGCCACGCCGGTGACCCCGCCCAGCAGGGCTCCGGCCACGCCGGCCCCCAGGGGCTCCCAGAACGACCCGTGCACGAAGCGCGGCTCGGTGTACTCGCCGACCTTGGTGTAGTCGATCCGGGGGCTGAAGTTGTGCCAGTAGCCGCGGGTCCGCTCGGTGCAGGTCTCGGTGCTGTAGCGGTTCCCATCCGAATCGGTGTGCCACTCGGTGGTGCAGGTCCGCTCGATGTCGGGCGTGATGCTCTCGTGGTAACCTGCCAACTTGGGGTCGTCGATCGAGCGGGGAACCCACTCCTCGCGGATGGTGTCGGCAGCCTGGGCCTGGAAGCCCAGGGCGGTTCCGGCGGCTCCGCCGACGGCGGCGCCGGCTGCCCCGCCCAGGACCGCATAGTCGCGCATGCGGCCGTCCGCGCCACCAGCGCCATAGTCGCGTTCATTTCCGATCACGTTTTCCCCGATCCAATCGCGGACGGAGGTCAGACGGTCGGTTACGGCTGTGCGGATCTCAGAGAGCTTCATGTCTCCGATCCTGTCAGGAAAGCGGCCCGTGGTGGTTGCCGACTTGTTTAATCGACACCCGTCAGGCTGGATCCGCCAGCCCCGTTGCAGGGGCCCAGCAGAGCTTGGACGTGCCGGAGCAGTTCGCGAAAGCGGAAGGGTTTCATGAGCAGGGGCAGGGTGCGCCCGTCACAGCAGGGGTCCAGACCGGGCATGCCCGTGATCAGCAAAAGAGGCATCTCGGGGGCGCGACGTCCCAGCTCGGCGGCCAGTTCCAGGCCGTCCATGGCCGGCATCACGATGTCGGTGATGACCAGGGCGACCTCTGCGAGCCTGTCTTCCAGACATGCCAGAGCCTCGCGCCCGTTGGCCGCCTTCAGGACGCGGAAGCCCCGAGTTTCCAGGCAGCAGGCAAGGACCTCTCGGAAGCCGGACTCATCGTCCACCACGAGGATCGTATACGAATCCCCGTTGGCAGCCGCCTTCCCCTGCCCCCATCCATGCCCATCCGCGAACCACGCGCCCAAATGCACGGCCATCCTTCCTGAACGACCGAGGTTCGCCCCTCCGAACCGGAACCCTGCAACCGAAACGACCCGTCGACCAGGTGGAGACCGGGACCCGGATCCTCTTCTGGTGGCTGTCTTGGTGCCGGTTGGCTCCCTCCAAACCCCTCTATTTGCTACTAATTTTCAAGTTTCCACCCATGCCCCTGAAAAAGAAGAAACCCCGATTGCTCGGGGTTTCCTTTGGTGGGCACGGAAGGATTCGAACCTCCGTAGCGCGTCGCGCGTCAGATTTACAGTCTGATGCAATTGTCCTCTCTGCCACGTGCCCGCGACTGGAGGATTATAGCCTCCCCTTCTCAGGCCTGTCAACAGTTTTCCGGCGGCCGCCCACCCCATCTCCATCCTGGCCAGAGGGAGGGGATTCCATACCAGGCAAACCGGCCTGTCGAGTCTCTGCGCGGGGTGAATATCGTGGCCCGGTTACGAGGACGTCAGCATGCCCAGAGCCTTGCGAACCCGCCGGCGCAGGCGGACCCACTCGCGCTTCCAGGGCTTGAGATGGCGGCGGCGCACGGCCTCGGCAACCTCGTCGACCTGACCAGCCCCGAAGGTCGAGCCCAGGGAGGCCTCGTGGACCCGATAGCGGTACAGCACGTCGCGGAGGTGGTGCATCCGGAAGCCGGCCAGGAAGACCCTCAAGAAGAAATCGTAGTCCTCCGCCAGGAAGGTCTCGGTCTCGTAGGGCCCCACCCGCTCCATGACCGAACGGCGATACAAAAAGCATGCCCCGACGCAGTTGCGCTCCACCATATAATCCGGGTCGGAGCATCGATGCTCGCGCAGGACCCGACCCTCGGGACCGATGACCGAGTAATCCGCATAGACCAGGTCGACCCCCGGACGTTCCAGGAGCACCGCGCGCAGGGCCTCCAGGGCTCCGGGTTCATAGAGGTTGTCGTCCGAGGTCCAGGTCAGCAGGCGCCCTCGGGACTGGGAGAAACCCATGTTCAGAGCCCCGGGCAGCTTCAGGTTCTGCTCGGCGCGGAAAATCCGCACCCGGGGCTCCGCGGCGAACTGCTCCAGGACCTGGGGAGTCGAGTCGGTCGACGCGTCGTCCACCACGAGAAGTTCGAAATCCCCGAAGGTCTGTTCCAGGCAGCTCTGGATGGAAGCAGCCAGATAGCCGGATCCGTTGTGGGTCGGCAGGATGATGCTGATTTCAGGAGTCACGGGATCCTCTGCCCCCCCGGTTCACCTTGGGGCGCCCCGGGACTGATGTCTGGGCTCCTGCGACGGCCCGCGGCGATCTCCTCCGTCCCAGAAAGCCGGAAGGGCGAAAGCGCGCCGGTGCGCCTTCGCCCTTCAGAGATTCAAGCCGATGGCCTGCCACCTGCAGACCCCAGCAACCCCAGCGCCGCCCCGAACAGGGCCGCGTTCCAGGGATTGCAGAAGAGGTTTCAGGTCGGCGCCCCGAGGAAGCCAAGCCCCCAGGAAAAGCCCACGCCCAACAAAGCCCCGATCAATGCGGAAAGGACCAGGGCCCTCAAGCCGGCCGGCATGACGGGCCGGGCCTCAGGCCACCGTGGCCAGGAGCTTCTCGATCCGCTGCACCAGCGCAGCCTCGGACTGCACGCCCACCGCGTTGTCAACGGGCTGCCCGGAGCGGAAGAAGAAGAGCGCGGGGATCCCGCGGACGGAGTATTTGGTGGCCCACTCCTGGTTGGAATCGACGTTGACCTTGACCACCTTGAGCTGGCCGGCGAACTGCCCGGCCACCTTCTCCAGGGTCGGGGCCATCATGCGACAAGGCCCGCACCAGGGGGCCCAGAAGTCCACGAGCACCAGCTCGCTGGCCTCCAGGACCTCGGACTGGAACTGCTGGTCGGTGATTTCGTGCAGACTCATCTTAAGAAGACCTCCGTGTCTTGTTGGATTCTCCATTGTGGATGAAGTGGGACCGGAAAAGATTCAGGGTCGGATATCAACCCGGCGGATCGGGCAGGCCGGCCAGGTGGGTCCTCTCGTCGAAGGAGAGAAGCCGCCAGATGGCCGCTCCGGCCAGGCGGTTGGTGACCAGTCGGGCGATGCCGGCCCAGCCCAGGTGGAAGCGCTCCCACTCCCAGGGGACCGCCTCGATACCCAGGAGGTGCGAGAGCAGGACCGCGCTGACGCCGGCGTGGCTGACGACAACCAGGCGCTGTGGAGTGGGCGGAACCTGCCACAGACGCCACGCCCCGCTTTCATGGACGCCCATCCGGTGCGAGTCGGTCAGCAGGGGTTCGACCCCCCCCACGACCCGTTCGTGGAAATGCCGGAACGATTCCCCCCCGGGGGGCCCTTCCCACCACTTCTCCAGGTCCTGGGCTCGGAACTCCTCCATGTAGCGGCGGACCTTCTCGGCCGGAGTGCCCGCCATCTGGGGGGTGCGGATCTCCTCCAGCCAGGGGACCACCTTGGGCTCCATCCCCAGTTGGCGGGCCAGGGGGGCGGCCGTCTGCCGACTGCGCAGGAGCGGCGAGACGTAGAAGGCATCAAAGCGCTCCTGCCCCAGGAACTGACCCACCCGTTCGGCCTGTTCCAGACCCAGGGGGGTCAATTCCGGGTCGTCATCCGCCTTCCCCTCGGGTTCCCACTGGGGTTGGCCATGACGGACCAGCACGATCTCCATCATCGAATCCGGGACCTAGTTTCTCAGGGCCTGCAAGGGCGCGGGGATCCGTCCGGCCCGGCGGATGAACCCGGCCGACGAGAACGGATTGACCGGGATGATCGGAGCAGCTCCCAGGAGACCTCCATAAGAGACCTCTTCCCCCGCTTTCTTGCCGGGGATCGGCAACAGCCGGACCGCGGTGGTCTTGTTGTTGATCATCCCGATGGCCATCTCGTCGGCCACGATGCCTGAGATGGTCTCAGCCGGGGTGTCGCCGGGGACGGCGATCATGTCCAGCCCGACCGAGCACACGCAGGTCATGGCCTCGAGCTTGTCCAGGGAGAGGGCTCCCATGCCGGCGCAGCGGGCCATCTCCTCGTCCTCGGAGAGCGGGATGAAGGCCCCCGAGAGGCCGCCCACGTAGGACGAAGCCATGGACCCGCCCTTCTTGACGGCATCGTTCAGAAGCGCCAGGGCCGCGGTGGTGCCATGGGTCCCACAACGCTCCAGGCCCATGGCCTCCAGGACCTCGGCCACCGAGTCGCCGCGAGCCGGCGTGGGAGCCAGGGAAAGGTCCAGGATTCCGAAGGGAACCCCCAGCCGACGCGAGACCTCCCGTCCGACCAGTTCACCCATCCGGGTGATCTTGAAGGCCGTGCGCTTGACCGCCTCGGCCACCTGCCCCAGATCGGCCGCGGGGCCCAGGCGCAGGATCGCCGAGCGCACCACTCCAGGGCCGCTGATGCCGACGTTGATGGTCGTCTCGGCCTCCCCCAGGCCGTGCAGGGCACCGGCGATGAAGGGGTTGTCTTCAGCCATGTTGCAGAACGAGACCAGCCGGCAGCAGGGCAGGCCCAGCAGATCGGGCTTCAAGAAGGCCGTCTCCAGGACGATCTCGCCGAAACGCCGGACGGCATCCATGTTGATCCCGGCCCGGGTGGAGGCCAGCGAGAGGGAGGAGCAGACCCGCTCGGTGGCATTAAGGGCCTCCGGAATCGAGTCGAAGAGCACCCGGTCGCTGTCCTTGAAGCCCTTGTGGACCAGGGCCGAGAAGCCGCCGATGTAGTCCACGCCCACCTCGGCCGCCGCGCGGTCGATGGCACAGGCCAGGGGCACATAGGACTTCTCGCCCGTTGCCGCACCCACGTAGGAGACAGGGGAGACGGCGATCCTCTTGTTGACGATGGGGATCCCGAACTCGTCCGAGACCTGCTCGACCACGCGGACCAGCTCCCGACCCACGGTGAGGATCTTGCGGACGACCCGCTCGCAGGCCGAGCGCATCGTCGGAGCGGCGCAGTCCTGCAAACTGATTCCGAGCGTCACGGTGCGGATGTCGAGATGCTCGGAATCGATCATCCGGAGGGTATCGAGTACTTCGTCAGCAGCAAGCCACATGGGCCCGCACCTTCCGCATCGGTCTCTCCAGTCCTTCGCCGGGCTAGAAGAGTTTTCTCAGGGCCCGAGAGCCCCTCCGCCGGGATTCTCGCTTGCCCGCAGCGCCTTGGCCAGGGAGCCGAAGCAGACATCCTCGAGGTGGGCGTCCGGTCTCTCCACGAGGCCCTGGAGCCGGGCTCGAATCTCGTCGGACTCCAGGCCACGCTCCCGGGCGTTGCGCACCAGGAACGAAGCCAGGCCCAGGATTTCTCCTGGAGGGATTCCCAGGTCGATCAGGTCACGGCGGGTCACGAGGGCGGTCCTTCGCCTGTCCGGTCGATCACGCCTGCCAGGGCCCCGGAGCCGTCCACCCCCGTGCACAGGATCTCTCCTGAGGGGGTGATCAGGAACTCGGCCTCGGGCACCTCCAGCACGTCGGCCAAGGTGTAGCGTCCCGTGAGGAAGTGAAGGGTCTGGTTGGACGAGCCGCGCAGGCCGCCGGGCCGACGTCGGGAGCAATCGTAGGGACCGGCCACCAGCAGGTCGACGCAGGACAGCAGGGCCGGAGCCTGGCGAAGGGAGCAGACCTGCTCAAAGGTCCACCCGGTGAAGAGGATCACCGAAAGCCGGCTGCTGCGACGGACACGCTCCAGCAGGGCCAGAACGGCCGGAAGCTGCTCGAGAGGCTCGCCACCGCTCACGGTCAGCCCCTCCAGGGTGGCAGCCAGGCCTTCGATCCGGCTCCAGACCTCCTCCACTCCCAGCATCAAGCCGCCTTCCGGAGGGTGGGTCGCGGGATTGCAGCACCCCGGACAGCCCCGCGAGCAGCCCTGGACCCACAAGACCGCCCTCCGGCCCGGACCATTGGCCTGGCTCGAAGGCACGAAGCCGTGCACCCGCAACACGCGGCGAGCTCGGGCTCGTCCGTCCTGGCTCGCCGCGCCGCGCGGCGCGGCAGGGGGGGGCGAACTCATGTCGACGAAGCGGTCCCGGCGGGAGGCTGCAGGGCCACCGCGTTCTCCTGCCACCGCGAGGTCTCGGCATAGGAAGCTGACTGGGCCCTGCCCTCCACCAGCCACAGGCGCAGGGCCTGGATGGCCTCCACCTGGGACCTGGACAACGGCACCTGGCGGGCCAGGGCCTGGAGGATGTCGTCCGTGGAGAAATCCCGGCCCGGAACCTCGCGGTCGTTGAAGGCCAGATACATGGCGTCGACCACGGCCTGCTCGATCTCGGCCCCCACATAGCCTGCCGAGGCCTCCGCCAGGGCCTCGAGGTCGTACATCTGCGGAGGGCGTCGGCGCTTCTCGAGGTGCACCTGGAAGATCTCGCGCCGCTCCAGGGCAGTCGGAAGATCCAGGAAGAAGACCTCGTCAAAGCGCCCCCTGCGCAGGAATTCGGGGGGCAGGGCCGCGATGTTGTTGGCCGTGCCGATGACGAAGACGGGCTTGCGTTTCTCCTGCATCCAGGTCAGGAAGCTCTGGAAGACGCGCTGGCTGGTGCCTCCGTCCCCGCCTCCGAAGGCGAAGCCCTTCTCCATCTCGTCGATCCAAAGGAGACAGGGCGAGATCGTCTCGACCAGGGCCAGGGCCCGCCGGGTGTTCTCTTCGGACTGCCCCACCAGCCCTCCGAAGAGGGCTCCCATGTCCAGGCGAACCAGGGGCAGGTGCCACAGACCGGCCACCATCCGCGCCGTGAGGCTCTTGCCCGTCCCCGGGATCCCGATCAGGGCGATCCCCTTGGGCGCGGGCAATCCATAATCCCGGGCCTCCTGGGAGAAGGCCTTCTCCCGCTGACGGAGCCACTCCTTGAGCACCTCCAGCCCGCCCACGTCCGCCAGGGTCTCTTCCGGAGAGTAGAACTCCAAGGCCCCGGACTCGCGGACGATGGCCTTCTTCTCCGCCATGATCATGTCGATGCCCCGCTCGTCCAGACAGCCCGCCGGCTTGAGGACGCGACCCAGTGCATCGCGGACCTCGGCCACGATGGCCTTGCCGAAGACTCGTCGGGCCTGGTTGGCGGACAGGCCCAGGGCGGCCTGGAGGATCTTCTCGCGACCCAGGGGGGTCAGGTCCACCCGGATCTGCGAGCCGGCCACCAGGCGGTCCAGGATCTGTTCGAGCTGGGGGACCTCGGGAGGGGGCAGCTCCATCAGGAAGACCTCATCCTTGAGCTCTTCGGGAATCCGGGCCACCGGAGAACACACCACCAGGCTCTTGCGCGTGAGCTTCAGGCGCGAGGCCAGGTTGCGCAACTGGCGGACGATCACCGGCTGACGGTCCAGGCAGAGGTGGAAGTCCTTCAGCAGGAAGACCGAATCCCGGGCCTCATCGGCCTTGTCGATGGCCTCCAGGGCGGTCTTGGGATCCCGGGCCTCGGGGCAGACGGGGGGCGGGTTCACCTCGGAAGAGAAGCCCGCCGCCAGATCCCAGGTCAGGAGCGTGCGCCTCCCGGCCTCGCAGAGTTGCCGGAGCTCCTCCAGAAGGCGCCCCTCCTCGTGCGTGACCACCCAGATCACGGTGAAGCGGGCGCGCAGGAAGAGCTCCATCTCCTGTCTGAAGTCCATCGAAAACCTCCCGGTCCGATCAGGCGGGCCCCTCCGGATTGACGGAGCCGGCGGAATGTGGGGCCCGACCGGCCCTGGCGTCTGGTTCGTGATGCCTCCGAGGGGGTCCTGGAACGCGGTTCAGCCCTCGATCTCGAAAGCGTCCTCGTCCAACACCACGTGGGCACCCACCTCCAGCTCGATGTCGTGGGCCGTGTAGTGGGCACAGACCGCCTCGAGAAGCAGAAGGCCGCCGGCAGCGCGGCGATCGGGGAGTGCCGCCAGACCTTCCTGCAGGGCCTCCAGGCCTTCCCGCGTCAACTCACAGGGTTTTCCCCCCCAGACCCGATCCGCGGCGTAGACCGGGGCCACGCGTCCCAGCCACAGCGAGGCGCCCTCGTGGAGGGTCTCCACCCGCCCCCCCAGGGCCGCAGCCACGAACCGGACGGGCCAGTGAGGGCTGCTGCCGGCCACCTGCAGGTCGGCAGGCTGCAGGCTCTGGCGCCGCAGAAGACCTCCCAGGGCCAGGACCTGATCCGCCGGGCACGTGGGGCGCGCCAGCGCTCGGCGCAGATCCTCGTCGGAGCGCCCGGCGTGCTCGGGCGCTTCCCCTCCAGCCAGCCAGCCTTCCAGGACAGGCCCCAAGGGGAGTCGGCCGACGCTCCCTTCAGGAATCCCACCGATCTCGGCGACGAGGCCCGACAGTTCCTTCAGGAGACGGGCCCGGTCGGGGTCTTCGGGCTGGTAGCGACCGGCCACCATCGCCTGGACCGCGCGCGCGATGTGGCGCGCGGGAAGCACCCAGAAGATTCGGAACAGGGCATCCCAGTTCCGGTTGCGGGCGTTGACCCGCACCAGGAGATCCGCATCCGCCTCGGTCAGGTCGCCCAGGGTCTTCTCCCGCCGGGGCACGACGAAGAGGCCGTTCATCCGGACATTGCCACTGTGCACGATGGCCTCGCGCAGGCGGGCCTGCAGATCGGGCGGGGCGGCCTGGAACTCGGGGCGCAGCACCTGGAACTCGTGGTCGGCTCCCAGGTAATCGTCCATGCGCCCGACCAGGACCAGGTACAGGAAGGTCCGCCCCTCCAGGGAGTGCTGATGGCCGGCTTCCTCGATCACGCGGACCAGGGGCTCGCCGCCCTTCCCGGCGAGGACGAGGTCGATCATCCCGTCGATGGCGCCCGGCCGGGTCAAGCCCCGCAGGACACGCTCGGCACGGGCGCGGATCACCGGGTCCCGGTCCTCCAGGGCGGCGACCAGGGCGGGAACCTCCTCACCGTCTGAGCCCGCCAGCTCCTCCAGGCGAGCCACTGCCAGGCAGGAGAGGACCCGCAATCCCAGGGGCTCCCGGGCCGTGTAGCCAGTGGACTCGAGGATCCGGGCCAGTCGAGGCTCCCGGCCTCGGGCCCAGAGCCCGCACAGGGCGTCCACGGCCGCCTGGTCGGGAAGCTCCCGCAGGATCGCCTCGGCCCGGGCCGCCAGGTCGGGATGGGGGGAGTCCAGGGCCTGCACCAGGGGAAAGACGACGTCCGGAAGGCCCGAATGCTTCTCCAGGGCCCTCAGGCCCAGCCAGCCCAGAACCTTCCCCAGGAGGGGACGGGTCGAACCGGTCCACCGAACCCATCGGGCCAGGTCCTCCCGAGTCGGCTGCGACACGTCAGGCTCTCCCCGCCCCGAGCCGGTCCTCCCAGCCGCCGTCTGACCAGATGGCCCCCATCTCACAGAGACCGGGCCAGACGAAAGCCGAAATCGTAGGGCCGATTGACGAGCGGTGGCCCGTCCCGCTCGAATCGGCGCCGGGTGCAGGAGAAGGAGTCCGGGGACTCGTCCCTCCAGGAACCTCCCCGCACGACGCGATTCGGATTGGCCGGCGGCACCAGGACTCCCCGCCGATAGCGTGCATAAGCACCGACATCATAGCCGTCTGCGCACCACTCCAGAACGTTGCCCGCCATCTGATAGTGCCCCCAGGGGCTGCACCCGGAGGGGTGGGCCCAGACCGGACAGGTCATCGGGGCTTCCGGAGAGCGCGCTGAATCCTTCGTATACTGGCCCAGATGGCGACAGCGGGACGGACCCCAGTCGTTCCCCCAGGGATGGCGGCGGCCATCGACCCCTCGCGCCGCCTTCTCCCACTCCAACTCGGAAGGCAGCCGCAGGCCAGCCCAGCGGGCATAGGCCTCGGCCCCGGGCCAGGAGACCTGCATCACGGGGTGATCGCCCAGGCCTTCCCGGGCCGCGTATCCCTCTTCGGTGCGCTGAACCAGGCAGTCCCGGTCCATGAGGATCCAGCGGTCCAGGTCTGCCTTCTCGGGTTGGACGACCTCGAGGAAGCGAGCATACTGGGCGTTGGTCACGGGGTGCAGGGCCAGGTAGTAGGCCGGCAGGTGGACCGGGAAGGGTTCACCGTAGCCCTCGTCGCGCCCCTCGCCCCCAGCCAGGAAGACGCCCTCCGGGACCAGCAGCAGCAAGGTTCCATCCCGCGGATTCTCCAACAGGACACGACCTGCCCGGAGGGCGGCGCGCTCCAGCGGCTCGCGGGTCCAGTCTTCGGGCCAGAGGCCTGCCAGGGACAAGAGGCCCTCGAAGAAGGCGCCGCTTCCAGGCGGGATGGCCGGCGGCGGATTCAGGGGACTCATCGCAGCTTGACCAACGGCGCGTCCCGCATCAGGGTCTTTCCTGAGAGCAGGTCGCGCACCGTGACGCACAGGCGCTTCTCGCGATCGATCGAGAAGCGGGCTTCGAAGCGAGGTTCGCCCCGGGCCGCCGGGGGGTCGGCCTGGATGAAGGTCGTCGAGCCGATCGGCCGGGAGCGGAAGTCCTCGACGTCCTCCCGTGGGCTGTAGCGCGCGGAACCGTTCTCGGTGAAGACCAGCTCGAAGCCCCCTCCTCCGCACGAGGCCGCCTCCGGCCGGGCCACCTCGTAGACCTGAAGGCCCAGCCGGGTCTGGTCGGGGTGGCTGGCCTTGACGGTCAGGACCAGCGGTTCCTCGGGGCGGTCGGGCCGGGAGATCGAGCAGGGATAGGGTGTCCCCGCCGGCACGATGGTCCGGAGCACATAGTCTCCACGGGACCGGTCGTAGGGGCGCAGCGCATACTCGTGCCGGATGCGGTCGTCGAAACCGGCCCCGGATGCGTAGGCCGCAGCCCCCAGGGCCACCGCGTCGAAAGGTCGGTCGAATCGGACGATCTCCCCGTAGCGCGTGCGCAGCAGCCGGCGAACCGAGGGGATGAAGCTGGAGCCTCCGATCATCAGGCAGGCCCGCAGGTCCCCGCGACGATACCCGTGCTCGGTGGCCTGGGACTCCGCCAGCTCCAGGACCGAGTTGAGCTTGGAGAAGAGGCCGTTCTCTTCCAGCAGGTCGTCCAGGGCGGTGCGGGTGAAGGGAACCTTGAGTTCCTCCCCGGAGGCCGGATCATCCAGGTGGAAGTCCTCGGTCTCCCCTTCGCTGAGCGCCATCTTGACCCGCTCGGCCTCCCACAGGAGCTGATTGCCCGCCCCGCGTCCCTGCGCCCGCCCGCCCAGGGCCAGGGCATGGCGGACGATCCAGCCATCGATGGTGGCGCCTCCCACCTGGGCTCCAGCCTTCCCCAGGACCCGGCAACGCAGCCTCGCGGGATCCGGCTCGACCCGGACCACCGTGGCGTCCGCCGTCCCGCCCCCGAAGTCGAAGACCATGAAGGCCTCGCCGGGACGGATGCCTCCTCCGTATCCCAGCGCGGCGGCCGAGGGTTCGTCCAGGAAGAGCGGACGGGCCACCCCGGCCGAGCGCACCACCTCGTCCAGCCAGTCCTGGTAGTGCTCGAAGGCCTCGACGGGAACGGTGAAGGCGACCTCCTCGGAGGAGAGGT
>Ga0334889_1000375_pt1 | contig 71970 bp, 79 predicted proteins | sample GraSluR1_MG_2_FD_207222 | JGI IMG/M metagenome (GOLD analysis project Ga0334889, IMG submission 207222) | Sludge microbial communities from methane-producing bioreactor in Wageningen University, Netherlands - Granular Sludge_8_08-R1 | ecosystem: Engineered > Bioreactor > Anaerobic > Unclassified...
AAGAGCAAAAGCATCTCCCCACCTTTGATGATGGGCACAATCAAAATGGCTAGGGGGTGGAATGTTTTAAGCCAGTAGTTAAAGAACAAATAGAACATGAACCCGTAGAAGAACCCGTAGACAGGAGTCAACTTCCAAGTGGTGTTCCTGATTACCGCAAAAACCGGTATCAGTGCAATGAACGCTATAAAACCTACTCCATGTACGGAAATGAGGCCTGGAAAGGCTACGGAGTAGATAAACGCAGAAACCAATAACACAAGAACCTCAGAACATACTGTCCTGAGGTTCCGTCTTGCATGCAAGTCAACCAAAAGATTACTCCTAGAGGGCTAAGCAGGAAGCTCAGTCGTTCATTTCTTTGTTGTCACGCAAATCCCACACATAATCCTTGAGTTCCTTTCCAGGACGGAAAATGGCAACTCCATGTGTTTCTACCGCTACAATGGCACCGGTCTTCGGATTGCGTGCTTTTTCTCTGCCTTTTCGGGTCCGCACTTCAAAAGTTCCGAATCCACGTAGTTCAATGACCTGGTCATTCTTCAAACCGGTCTTCACTTCTTCAAAGAACTCATCAATAATGGTATGGATATCAGCTCTGTTCAGTCCATGCTTTTCATGAAGACTTTCAATTATGGCTGCTTTTGTTAACTTTGGACCTGCCATGGTTACTCCTTACAACGCGTTTACGCGGCATTTTTTTTAACCGATACTACAATCGGCATGTACAGAAAACAGTATCTATCAATGAAAAACTTAGTTACCAAGTTTGTTGAATCGATTCTGCAATCTGGATTTCTTGCGGCTTGCAGTGTTCTGATGAATAATGCCCTTGCCGGCTGTCGTGTCAAGCAACTTGAGGCTCAACGCGAGGGCAGAAGCGGCAGCGTCCTTGTCCCCAGCGCCCACAGCGGCGTCAAATTTCTTGATTGCGGTGCGCATAGTGCTCTTTGCAGCACGATTCCTCATTCTTCGGACGCGGTTCTGACGCTCTCGTTTTTCAGCAGACCTGTTAATCACGTAATACCTCCAAACATATTACCTTGAATACGTATTTCATTTAATAAAGATGGTGTCGGCAACACACTGCCGACGGTCTAAAAACATATCACAGTCTATAAAATCGGTCAATACAATGCTTTACTTCAGCTTGACAAAAATTCGTCCGCATACTCTTTTGTAATCTCCCAACGGCTGTTTTCCTCGTTATAGAAGACTGCACTATAGGGTATGGTAAGCATTCTCCCTTCGCTAGCCGTCAAGGTAATACGCTTAGAGAGTATATTTACCTCTGAAACTTTCATCAAGTCATATCCTATCTTAAGTTTACTCCCTTCTGGTGGATATTTTTGTTTTTCTTCAACATAAAAATCATATTCATACGAGAGACAACAAAGCAGTCTCCCACAAGGACCAGAAATCTTCATCGAGTTCAAGGAAAGATTTTGCTCTTTAGCCATCTTGATGGATACAGGATTCAGCTTATCTGTAACACTGTGGCAACAATAATCCCTACCACATACGGCCAAGCCTCCCAAGACTCGGCTTTCATCCCTTACCCCAATTTGCCTCAGCTCGATGCGGATGCGGAATACAGAAACCAAATCTTTCACCAGTTCCCTAAAATCGACTCGTACATCAGCGGTGAAGAAAAAAACGATTTTCGGCTCACCAAGCAAGAAATGCGCTGTAACCAGCTTCATATCAAGCTTATGATAGGTGATCTTATCACGACAAATCCGCATTGCCTCGTCTTCTTTTTCTGTTAATTCCTGATAACGATTCAGATCTGCAGGGGTCGCGAGCCTGTCAATCCAGATGATATCACCACTGAGCTGCACTTCTCGAGGTTCCGGCAGAGGGTTGCATCCTCTGCAGGAGGAACATTGGTCTTCATCGGGTTCTTCGTTGTAGTAGAGTTCTACTTCACCATCAACATCAGCGATGGCAACCTGCTCTTCTGGGTTTTCATCAAACTTCTGCCCTTCCAAGCAAGCACCATGGCACTTATTGCATCCAGGCTCATACGTCTTATCCAAGCAGTCCGCACTTGCTATCACAACACCCAAATCAAGGCCATATCGCGTTGGAGCAACAACAGAGGTCCCCGGGTACAAAACTGAATCCCAGGCACAGATGCTCGTCTCATTTGACGAGGGGTTCTTAACCAAATATATATAGCCTTTAGAGGGTCGGTTTCGAGGTACCTGGCCCTCATTGGCACGCATTCGTTCTTTTTTCATGCAATTCCTTTGCCCTGCTGGGCTGCACTGTTGTTACGCTATCACGAGGAAAAGAAATTGTCAAACTATTGACAACACTTCATAAGTGATTGACTGTATATGAGTTACAACATTGACGATGGGTTTTGCCCATGGTATAGTCTTACGTACTCCCTTACATGTGAGATTACCTCTCAAGGAGTTTGTATGCAACTATTTGACACGCATGCCCACATCGGATTACTGCAAGATGATAAGATGGAACAACTGCTCGCTGTACAATTTGCAAAAATGAAGTCTGTCAGGCATATCGTGAGCATTTGCAACAGTCTTTCTGATTTTGAACGTACCTATGCAAACCTTGAGAGTGCTGAATCTGTTTTTCATGCTGTCGGGGTGTCTCCTACAGAGGTAACCAACCCAGGCAAGAACTGGGAGGAGCGTGTAATCAGTCATGCGCAGAAAAAGCGTGTTATAGCGATCGGAGAGACCGGTCTTGATTACTATCATATGTTCGGGGGTGATAAAACTCTACAAATTGAATTGATGCTCAAACATCTGGAAATAGCCAAGCATCTCGACCTTCCTATCATCATCCACAACCGAAGTGCCGGTGAAGACTTGCTTCCCATTCTCTCTACAAAGCTTCCTCCTAAGGGGGGCATCCTTCATTGCTATGGTGAAGATTGGACCTTTGCAAAACGCGCTTTACAGCTTCCATTGACTTTTTCCTTCGCAGGAAATGTCACGTTTAGAAGCAGTAGGGCCTTGCAGGAAGTGGCTATGCGGCTTCCTCTTGAGCGTATCGTCATTGAGAGTGAAGCTCCTTTCATGACACCCTATGCATACAAGGGTGAACGAAACAAACTTCACTACATCATTGAAACAGCTAAGACATTGGCCCAGTTGCGGCACATATCCCTTGAAGAGCTGTGTGAAAATCTCTATGCTAACAGCCTCAGGGCATTTGCCCTTCCAAAGGACCTATGAACGAAGAAAAATCACTGTATCACCCCGTACGTATCGGCTCAACAGAGATAAAAGGCAATATCTTTCTTGCTCCTCTTGCCGGTTATACCGACATTCCTTTCAGAAGCCTCTGTATCGACAGCGGCGCTGACTTTACCTATACGGAGATGGTCAGCGCAGAAGGCTTGTATCGTGAGGGAGAAAAAACCTTGGCGCTGCTCAATCGGGCTCCCAACGAAGGACAATACGCAGTACAACTGTTTATGGGGAATTCTGACTCGCTGAAACAAGCTCTGCAGAAGTTGCTCTCATACGAGCCTTCAGTCATCGACATCAATTGTGGATGCCCGGTACCAAAGGTAACAAAAACTGGAGCAGGGTCAGCAATGATGAAAAACCCCTCCCTGATAACTAAGATTGTCAGCATCATCACCACAGAGACAGACATTCCCGTCTCTGTGAAGTTCAGGACCGGATGGGATAGCCAGAACGAGAACTTTCTTGAGTTTGCCCAAGCGGCTTTGGACGGGGGAGCGTCTGCTTTGACCTTGCACGCGAGAACTCGTAGTCAAGGGTACGCTCCTTTTGCAGACTGGACCAAGCTTCGAGTATTGAAACAATTCTGCATCGATCATGGCTATGATGTTCCCATCTTCGGGTCCGGGGATCTTTTCAAAGCAGAGGATGCAAAAAAAATGCTTGAACAAACCTCAATCGACGGGGTCATGTTCGCCCGCGGAGCAATTGGCAACCCTTTTATTTTTGCACAGGCAAAAGCGATACTGCAAAACAGCCCAACTATTGAGATTACTGTTGCCATGAAGGTGCAAGCAATCCTGACGCATCTCGATCGGATGATTGCACAGTACGGAGAACATTCGGCTTGCACTCAGATGCGTAAGCACACCTGTTCCTACCTCAAGGGAGTTCAAAATACAGCACCGGTTAAGCAAGCGGTGGTGCATGCTACACGAAAAGAGCAGTATCTTGAGGCACTCAGTCCACTTGTTGACCTGTAAAGCGGGAAAATGATACGTTTATGAAAGCGACCATGCTAGAAGGAAGTGCAATGAGAGTATTAGTGTTGGGTTCTGGAGCTAAAGATCATGCCATTGCATGGTGGTTTTCCCAGAGCCGTCTGATCAACGGTTTGTTTGTGGCTCCCGGCAACGTCGGAACCAAGTCAATTGCGATCAACCTTGCTATCGATCCTTCAGATCCGGCACAGGTATATGAGGCCTGCAAAGAACACGATATTGATTATGTCTTTGTCGGTACAGAAGCGCCTTTGTTCACGGGTGTCATCGACTATCTCAACGAACGAGGTATTGATACATTCGGAGCTCCAAACCGTGCTTTGAAGCTCGAGGGTGATAGAAACTTCTCCCGTATGTTTACTGATCGGCATAACATACCCACACCGTCGCACGTACTCTTTGATGATGAGCAAAAGCTCTCAGAGTATCTGAAGCGCCATGAGGGAGAACGGTTTGTAGTCAAGAGCAACGCTATTGCTCCTAGTCGGGTCATGGTGGATTCCTGTGATTATGACACTTTGATGAATTTTGCAAAGGGTTTATTGGCAACAGGTCCTATCATTTTGGAAGAACATCTGAATGGCCTTCCCATCACTGTTACTCTTTTCTTGGACAACAAGGGGTATCTTGCTCTTCCCACTTCCAGCGATTACATGAAAGTGGAGGAAGGAGGACTTCCCACCGGAGGCATGGGTTCCATTTGCCCGGTACCACTACAACAAGAAGTTCGACAAGCTTTGATCGAGACCATTGTTGAACCCACTTTGTTTGGATTAAAAGCAGAAAGAATGGCTTACAAGGGCGTGCTGACTATCAGCGTCATCATAACCAAACAGGGTCCGATTCTCGTTGATTACCACGTCCGATTCAACGATCCTGCAGCGCAAGCGTTTGTTCCTCTCATAAAGACTGACATTGTAGATATTCTAGATGCCATGAAGCATGACACGCTCTCTTCTTTGAATCTTGAAGTTTCTACTAAAAGCGCTGTCGCATTGGTTGTTGCTTCACAGGGATACCCTCAAAAGCCTATTATCGGAAAAACTCTCCAGACTATGCCAGCTTCCTTGATACTTAATGCATTTGAAGGGGCCCCCCGGTACTTCTTCGGTGGTGTACAGGAGTATGATGGCAAATTGATTACTACAGGCGGAAGATGCGTTACTGTCGTAGGTGTCGGATATAATATCATGAATGCCAACAAGAATGCCTATAAAGGCGTCAAGCATATCCATTTTGAAGGTGCTTGGCATCGACCGGATATTGGAGACCGTTTCTTTGAAAATTAAATGAGGCTCCGCACCCCTGCGAAGCCTCATTCCCCCGACCTTCCCATTGCTTTTCAAGACTGGCGGCTACCTTAAAAAGGGCAGCCGCCAACTGTGCGATCCCCCACGCAAAGGGAACGGTCTGAAGAAATCGTTTCAGAACACCGACAAAAGACCATTGCTTAGAAGGAAACACAAAACAAGGCCTTTTCCTATCTATATCCTACCCTTAGTTTCACATAGTCGTCAATGAATACCGACATAATTCTCTCAATGTACTAATCCCTTTATAACGAAATTGTACTCCCCAAAACGAACTGAACATCCCAATCTGAGGATGTAAATTCTTTTATACTTTGAAGATATTCTCCTTTCATAACAGCAGAAAGAGAGCCATAAATGTCCCATTTCAGTTTTGATGGAGTTTTATGGAGAACCGTGAAAGAGCCTCCCATTGTAGCTACGAGCGTTGTATTAATGGCGTCTTTGGCAAACATCTTCGTCCCATAGACACTCGCTGTATCATCCAAAACAGTGAACATATCTACATCACCTTTGAGAACTCCAGTAAATGCAAGACGTAATGAACCTCTATCAATTATCCTATAAATTGTCTCAGAATGGAGAACCAAAGCATCTCCTCCATAGGGAGAACCAATATAATCCAATTTGACAGCATCCCAATAATTCAAGCTGGCATAACGTCGTGCCATTAGGAAATCCACCTTGTCTCTTCTATACATATGAGGCAAAGACATCGACAGTTCTAATGAAGATTGAAGTATCCCTTGGTCGATTGTTGCAGCATAGTCTACTCCAGCAGAAAATGCCCAAGCTGGAAGCTCTGGATTCTCTCCTTCGTTAGGAGCTACAGCTTGATCGAGCGCAAATTGTCCAAAAAATCTCAGTCCAGCAATGGGAACATAAGCAATCTCCGCATGTGCAATAGCGTTGAATCGGCTACGCTCATTTAAATTATGATATACAAACGCAGGATTCAAGAACCGCAAATCAAGTGTCGAATCTTGATACATGACATTCTCACTAACAGCGAACGTTACTTTTCTCCAAGGACGAAACTCCAGCCGATGAGCCAAAAACATTCGTATAGTTGGAGTTGTTGTATAATATGTATCAAAAAATACTAAAAGAGCTTCATATTTAAAGTATTCTGAAAAGGCTACAAACCGCAAGTATTCATGAAAATCCACATGATCATTAAGAATAAAATTTCCAATACGAGAGTTTCCCCATGCTATTTTATCGCGGCTGAAGGTAGCATTCCATTTATAAGATCCTAGTGAGATGACAGAACGTTTTGGCGTCTGAAAATCAATATGGACACTTGACGGGATAATATTATTCGCATGTTTTCTTTGATATTGTACAAGTTCTGTAAATTCGTCGATATAGTAAACATTTGAATTGGAAGGTATCAAGGCCCCAACACCCTTATCCCCTACTTTTTTGAGCGTATCATCATCGGTATGAAGACCATATCCATACTGAAGGTCTGAGTACGTATAGAAAAAATCCGATAGTGCCAAATCCAGGCTCAGTTTCACTAACGGCTTTCGGTCAACATACGAATAAACCCATGAGCCATATGAAGAAAAATCAGTATTAGTATGGGAATACAATTCAACTGATATATCTGCATGTGCCGAGAGAGAAAATCCATCCGAAAAATTCCAGCGTAGCTCTTCATGAACTCTCCTTTCCAAAGATTCATAGAGAGCTTTCTCAACACCATCCTGATTAGATCGATAGGCTTGAGTAAGAATCATCTGAGCTTCTGCTTTCGTCCAAGGTCTGGAACCTGAAGGAGTACCAGTCCCCGATAGCAGATAGAGAAGATCCATGTCACTGTATACCGAGCTGGAGAGAGGAAGAACCTCCTGCGCCCCGGTGGACGCAGGAAGAACACCAAGTAGTACAATCAAGATAATGAAGAGCACGCTAAACTGTTTCACAACCACTCCTCTTAAATGCTGTAGGAAACACCAAATGTCAGTTGCAAATCCTGTGCTTTCTGACCTGATTTGTTTCCGAAGTTCTGGATGGTGATATAGTCAATCTGTCCGAAGGTCTTCAGACAATCGGTTATCTGATATGAACCGTTCACCCCGGCAATGACAGTATGGGAGACTGCATCGCGGGTAGTATAGGTTGAATCATTATAATTTCCAGCACTATCATTGCCATCATCAGTTGGGGTGCTGACCAAGGGAGATCCTGTTGTGCCCCCGACACGATCCCAGATGGTGAACATATCAAACGTTCCATGAGCCATATAGAAGATATTTGCAGAAACATTCCATTTCCCAAAGGATTTCACTCCTCCATTGAGATTAACCACTACAGCATCATTTCCATAGGTGTAGCCAAGGAACTCCTGGTTGTAACGCATACCTGACTTATTGGTAAACTCCCTGATTGCCCCGACGTAGTTCAGTCCATAAGCATCATATCCTCCACCAGTATCAGGAGAAGCATTCTGGGCATATCTTAAATACAAATATGGATCTGTATAAGCATACTCAACCGATCCATACCCCACCATCTTTTGCATAGGAACAAAGCCCTTTAAACCAACAAGGAAACCAAAAGTCTCTGGATAGTTGGTTTCTGCAGCACTGGGCTTTGCCTCTCCTGGCAATGAGAATTCATCTACAGCAGCTTGAGCATAGATATTAAGGCCTTTGATGGGAGTATAGTCCAATTCGAGACCAAGAATTGAGTTGGAGTTGCTTCGAATATACAGGTTGTGAAAGATCATCACTGGATTTAGGATGCGAAGGTCAATGAAATTCTCTTCACTTTGGTAGATGATGCTCTCTGTGATGGTAAGGCCAAGCTTATCCTTGAACATTCTCCATTCCAACCTGTGGGACATGAACATATAAATGCCATCTAGTAACTTGTCTTGACCATCACCTATAGTCGATTGCCCGTCACCTCCTCCAATGTAATGAGAGGGATGAGGGAAGAATGAAGATAGGAAGGTATATTTGAACTTATCGGAGAAGGTTGTGAAACGAGCCATATTGTGGTACTTGAAGGTATCGCTGAGCATGAGGTTTCCTGTAGTACCAGCACCCCAGTTGAGGCGATCTCTTCCGAGCTGGAATGTCCAAAAGTCTCCTCCTGCTACAACAAATGCACGATAGGGCATGTTGAAATCTAGATCCATGAGATCGGCAGGAGGCAATACAATAAGGTTGGAGGCAAGAGCGGTAGTACCAAAACCGTTTTTCAAGGTGTGGGTGTTTCCTACACTGAATTCAGAGTACCCGTAGAAGTTTTTGGCTGTTTTTAAGAATCAGTGACTACGACACTCTGTGTCACACTTGATGCAGTACACTGTCATCAGGAGGCAGCCAATATGCCACAGATGACAGCAGAGACACTTGTTGAGCGGATGAAAGGGATTCCTGAGTTCATTCTCAGCAGGATTGCCGAAATACTCGACTCCTATGACAAGGAAAGCACCATCGCTGAAGGGATTCTGTTTGAACGTTGCCCAAAATGTGGAGTGGCCCACCCAAGGATCATAAAGGGCGGTAAGACATCCACCGGCAAGCAGATGTTCAGGTGCATGGATTGCCAGCGGCGGTTCACCGCCGACTATTGCACTTACTCATTCTATTCCCACCAGAGCCCCGAAGCCTGGAATGAGCTGATAAAGATGACGATCACCGGCGAGACCTTGGAAACAATCTCGAATGTCCTAGGCATAAACATCGCCACAGCATTCAGGATGAGGCACAAGCTCATGTGTTCGCTGGAGGACGAGGAAGCCTCGGCCAGAATCTCTGACCAGGTGGAGCTTGACGAGAAATACCTTGTCAAAAGCCACAAGGGCGAGAGGATGAAGCATGTTGCAGGGAAGAAAAGAGGGACTCCTTCTCCCAAGAGGGGCATTTCCCATGACCAGGTCTGCCTCCTCTCAGGAGTGCAGAGGGGAGGAGGCTCCTATCTCAGATCCTTCAACATGGCCAGGCCTACATCGCAGGAGATCATGAACCTGCACCCGCACATTGAGCAGAAAACCTATATATGGACCGATGACTGCCCGTCTTACAACAAGCTGATCGCGGCTCTTGAAAGCGGCAGCAAAGTGGTCTCGAGCTACAAGGACTACGACAGGGTCAATCATCTCAACAACGTCAACAGCTTTCATTCCCTGATTGAGCGATGGTACAACAAGATGGGTGGGGTTGCCTCCAAGTACATCAACAGGTATGCAGCCCTCTTCAATATCAGGTTCCAGGTTGGACGGATGGATCCAAGCGAGGCTCTTCTACTGGTGAAATCAAGGTTGAGAGGAATCAAGGGCAACAGCTTTGTGACAATCGAAAGATTGAAGAAAGAAAGGTTGTTCAGCCCACCTGAATTGAGATGGGAAGCAGGGCAAACGGCATGAAGTCACTATTTGTTAAAAACAGCCAAGTTTTTATTCGGCCACGTCTCAAGACCTACGGTAATCAAGGGTTTTTGGTTGATTGCTCCGTAATTCCATGCTTCCCTACCTAGAAAGTTGGTTGTATCAGTATGATAATATCCTTCCAAGGTAGCGTCGAAATTCCAACTCAGGCCGATGCCCTTGCCTTCGATCTTCGGTTGGACAGAAAGCTGTTTTTCTACATAGGCATAGACATCTGCAAGAGAGCCTCTAAGCTTTGGAGCATCGATCTTCTCGAGCATCAAAGACAACTCAGCTTGGCTGTACGGACCTGTCGTGGAAGGCAGGGAAAGTCCTTGGCTCACGTAAAGGACCTCTATGGCTTCATAGACGTCACTATCGAGGGAGAAGACTTTCTGTTGGTTGGTTGATCCAAAGACGGGAACCAAAAACAAAAGAAGGCAAGCAAGACTAAGAAGAACTAACCGAGATGTGCGCATATTACGACATCCTCCTTTGTATTTTAAAGAACTGTAACAGTATAGCAAAAGGGTGCCAAAAAGGCACCCTTTGTTTTACTTTTTACTGAAATATAAGATTTATATCAAACCAGCGAAGTCATCGGTAACAACATGCTCTTCAGCAGGTTGGGCGGTCATTGCATAGGTAGGCAGCTCATAGTTCTCAAGCCAGACTGATTGCTCTGAATCAGGGTTTCCCACCAGAGCCGGTATGCTGATTATCAGCATGTCCTGCATCAAGGGAACCTTGAAGGTGCGAACAATAACATGCTCTTCCCAGGTTTTATCTGTATACATAATTGTCACAGTGTGTTTTTGACCGGTTGCCTCATACTTGTCACGATCACGAGCGGCCAGTTCAAGAGGTGGTTGTTTGTTGATCTGAACCTCAACCAGTTGCAAGGGCTGAAATTCGGTTTCGTTGATGGTAATTGACTTGTTGTCCACCAAGATGGTGTGTTGTCTTCCTATAAAAAAGAGGAACACAGAAAATGCAAGAATGACAATTATTGCGGCTGAACGAACCCAAAATCGTTTGTTTACTATGAGTTTCATGCCCCTGCCTCCTGCTCTGATGCAAGAGCCAGTCCAACCTGGGCTTGGTCGCGTTTCTTGCGTACTTCATACAACACCAAGGAAATTGTGATGACCCCGTACGATACGAATACCCGGAAATACTCGCCCAATTGCGCCTGTCCGATAAGGTTTTTCCCTGCCATTGGCGATACTATGAACATCAAGTGAAAGAGAATCACTCCAAGAAATACGTTCCTGATGTTCGCCTTTGCCACGGTCGCTCCACCGACCAAAAGAGCGGCAACACTGAACATGCCAATCTGCATATGACTGTTGTAGGTGTTGAGCGTCCCGATATTTTGCAGATACAGAATCATACCGTACCCAGCAAAGACGGTAGAGATGATGATGGAGATGATCCTTGTATGCTCAACCCTGATTCCCGCAGCCCTTGCGACCTCCATGTCTTGGCCTACCGAGCGCATATCCTGCCCAAGCTTGGTCTTCTTGAACCAGAGGATGAAAAGACAGAGCATTGCGATCACCAAGAATGAGACCAAAGGAATGGAGATGCCGAACACCCTGATTGTCAGCAAGTTGTCCAAGGATTTCCTGATACCAATCAAATTGACGGTATTACGGATTCCATATCCTCTTGGAAGCAACAGGGAGTTTGAACGTACAGGAATTACTACGCCCATGCCGTAGAGAACGATCAGTTGATAGATTCCGTTCATGAAGAAGCCGATGATATAACTGGTCACCATCTCTCTGCCTCTGGCCATATTCAGAATCTTGCCACACCACCAACCAAGCAAGATTGAGATTGGTGTGGAGATGATCATGGCAAGAAGCATCCCAGGAATACCTACGATACCCCAGTCAGTGATGAAGATCAGGCCGATCTGCCCAGCCATGGCGCCGAGCGTCATCCCAAAGTTCAAACCCATCCCTGCCAAGATTGGTATGAGCAGACTGATGATCAAGAAAGAATTTCTGACAATTCGAACGAGAATCTCGCTAACGAGATAATTGGCCGAATATCCACTAAGAGGTATACCGAAAGCACAAATAATCAGAAAAAGTATCGGTACCGTATTATTTGCCAAAAAACGGAGAAGCTTTTGTGTCTTTGTCATCTGCAGAGTCATCGTACCGCCTCCGTTTTTCTTGTCAGTGCGTAGAGAATCATACCGTTGGAAACCACTATCCTGATTACCTCACTCATGTCTGTATGGATCATGGAGTTCATTACTGAAGGAGTCATGGTCACAATCCCCTGAAACAGGAAGGTTCCCACGATGACGTTCAGTATTGAAGCTTTGTTGACCGAAGCTCCTCCGATCAGAATTGCAGAAACAGCAGGGAGAGCCATATAAAAAGGCCCCATATAGAGCTGAATAAACCCAAAACTCTGCTGATACACCAATATACCCATGGCACCCAACCATGTTGACATAATCACACTTAAGGTTCTGACACGGTCGACGTTGATTCCACTGGCACGTGCGAATACGGGGTTTGAACCTACCGCTGTCATTGCTGTACCTGTTTTAGTATGTAAAAAGGCCCAGATGATGAATGCCAGAACAGCGAAAAACAGTATCATGCCTGTGGGAATCACTAGATGACTGGTAAGCCTGATTGATAAAAAGTCATTTAATACATGCAGGTAATACCCTTCCGTGGAAATGGTTGTACGAAGGCCTCGCCCACTGTACCCCCATACCATTGTTGGATTGGAGAAAGGAAGAAGAAGCCACATGATGCACATAAAAGCCACGCTGGAAAACCCAACATAGGTAGCGATCATCATCTCACCACCTTTGACCCGGTTGAGCAATTGCCCATATCCCCACCCCAAGACCACGGCAAAAGGGGTAGCGAACAAAATGGCAAGGACAAAAGACATTGGCCCTGGAATATTCACCTGCAATGAAATCGTTGCTCCCAATAACCCTGCGATAATCCCCAAAGGCAGTCCAAAATTCAAACCACAACCACTGTGGATCATAGGCACCATGGCCAACACCATGACTGCGTTCATGCCAAAGCGATTGAGCGTGTCACTTAAGCTGGTCCCGACATTGACCCCTACGAAAGGAGCTGTAACGAACAACAGCAATAAAAACAGTCCAATAATTACACGTGGCAGCCCAAATGACTTAATGAAGCCTTTGACTGAAGAAGTCAGCTCATTGACAATCATACACTCCCTCCTTCCTGTACCTGGCTTTTCTGACCCACCATCAAAAGACCGAATTCTGCACTGTCAACAGTCGCCGGAAGGATACCAAACACCTTTCCATCACTGATGATGGCTATTCGGTCACAAATTGCCCTCAATTCTTCAAGCTCACTGGATATCATGACGATGGTCGTACCACTGTCCTTGTTGTACCTGCGCAAGGCCTGAAGCACCAGAGCCTTTGCACCTATATCGATCCCTCTGGTGGGTTCGGAGACAAAGAGCAGCTTAGGAGCGACTGCAAAAGCCTTAGCCAAGCATACCTTCTGTTGATTCCCCCCTGAGAGCTCTTTCGCTTTCTGCCTTGTGCTGGTGCAGCGGATTTCCAACTGCTTGACATACTCTTCTGTTGCTTGCTCAATTGCTTTTTGGTCACGCCATTTGACAAGTCCTTTCAGATATGGCTTGAGATATTTCTGCTGAACCTGCATGGCTGTAAAGGAGATGTTCCACTGCAGACTCTCGTCCAACAACAGACCCACACCCCGACGATCTTCACTGACGAAAGCCATGCCGGCGTCGAGAAAGTGCCTAGGATTGTTCAACTCGATTTTCTTTCCTTCAAAAAGCACGGTACCACCTGCAGGGAAAAGACCCATGGCTCCATTTGGGATACCGAGCTTCCCCTGTCCAGCCATCCCCCCGATGCCGAGAATTTCTCCTTGATGGATATCAAGATTCACGTTTCTCACCGTCTCACCAGGCATATTCACCCACAGGTTTTGTAAAGAGAGAAGCACCGGTGTGTTTGTATAATCGAAAAGTCGTGCATCCCGTTTGTTGTTGGCAACCTCGCGACCGACCATCCATCGAGCAATATCTGCGATGACAACGCCTTGGGAAGGAACTGTCTTGATGATCTTTCCATCACGCATCACCATGATGGTGTCGCACACATCTATGATTTCCTGCAGTCGATGGCTGATAAAAATAATTGAGATCCCACTATCGCTGAGAATCCTCATTGCTTTGAGAAGGCTTTCAGCTTCCTGCTCACTCAATACCGCCGTTGGTTCATCCAATACGAGCAATTTGATCCCTTCTGTTAGCTCCGTGGCTTCTTTACTGAGTTCTCGGGCGATCTCAGTAAACTGTTTATGTCCTACGGGCATCTGCGAGACCAACATTTCTGGATCCAAGGGTACGTTTAGACGACCAATTGCTTTTTTGGAAATCTCTTCCATCTTTTGTCGATCAAGCACATTCAAGCGTTCACCGAACAATTCACAGAGCATTGTATGCTTCAAGGGTTCTCTGTTGAGCAATATATTCTCAGTAGCAGTAAAATCGGGAAGCAGGCTGAACTCCTGGTGGACCATTCCTATTCCTGATGCAAGAGCGTCGATCGGAGATTTGAATTGCACTGTCTTTCCGTCTATCAAAACAGTTCCACCGTATCCACCGGTCTGATGGATTTCTTCCATGCCGAAGAGGATTTTCATCAAAGTGGACTTCCCGGCACCGTTCTCTCCGACCAATCCCAGGATCTCACCTTTATTGAGTCTGAAATTGATATCATTGAGCACTTGGTTGCCGAAAAAATCCTTGCTGATGTGTTTCATCTCCAGCAACGGGACTATATTCTCATTCATCTGTTCTATCCTTACAATCTTGGGTATGGTTTTTGGCAGAACAAACCCAACAACCATACCCACGTACTCATGAATAAAGGCAACTCCCTGCAAAGGAGGGAGAGCTACACTCTCCCCCTCTGCGCGAGATTCAGATACTATTTAATGGAAAAATACTTGTCTGGAACAACGAGATCTGCATTGCCCATGTATCCCTTGCCCATCATGTATGTATCCTGATAGATAAGTACGTGATTACGAGCTCTTACTCCAGTATTGACATCTGTGTAGAAAGCACCATTCCATCGAGCACTAGGAGTATACTTGCCGTAGGCCTTCATCAAATCAGAAAGCTTCAACAACTCAGCATCGCCCTTGATTACGTTGATGGCGTGTTGGCCAAGACCGGCGGTTGTAGTATAGCCATAGGAGTATGCCCAGGTACCAAAGCGTCCGGAACCACCCTTCTGGATGATTGAGGATTCAACCTTCTTCAGAATTGCAGCAAAGTCTCCTGCTTCAGCAGAAAGGTCGATACCCAAGGCTCCAGGATATCCCATCAAAGGACTGGGAAGATCGGCTTCAATGAAATAACCACCGTAGGTGAGCAACTGCTTGAGCAAAGGCTCTGTATGGGCGTCGTTGGTACAGAAGAAGGCAGCGTTCTTACCATATGCCTCAATCCAGGCAGGCACCTTTTCGAGGATGTATTGCTGAGCACCGGCAACCCCTACATCAGAGGTCGGGTCTGGTGCAGTTTCCATAACAAACTTCATGCCCAAGTCCTGACAAGTAGCACGCATGATGGCAACACGTCTGCTCATTGTCTCATAGCTGAGATGCCTGGGGAAAGAAATATGTACAAAAGTATCACATCCTAGTTCATGGGCGGTTCGGATGATCAAATACCCTCGTGCTACGAAGTCGTTGTTTACGGCCAAGTCTGCAGCACTCTGGATGACACCTGGGTCTTCATGTGCCTCTCCGGCGATGGTGATGATATCCTTTCTTTTCTCCTTGACTCGGCGGAAAGCTTCAGTGGTTCCCGGTATTGCCTGGTTTACAATGATGGCTTTCATCTTTGGGTCGTCGGCAAGACCGCTGATGACACTGATGGTGGTTTCAGCTTCATCCATGAAGTTGTCAGGATAGGTAACATGTTGAATCATGCCACCGGATGAGACAGAACCATACTCTTCGATGAGTCTTTCTGCACCACGCAAATCATCTTCTGATTGTGAGACGGTACCAGTCACAATACCAATGTGGAAGTCATCAGCTGCTTTTGCTGTAGCTTTAGGGGCTTCCTGAGCACCGGCTGCGAACAAGAATCCCGAGATTAAAAGAACACAGAGAATGAGCGCAAAGGTCTTTTTCATAACTACGTTTCTCCTTATTTGGGTAATTCCCCAACTTTCATAATACGTATTTAGATGACCTAACGCAAGAAAAGTTTTAGTTTTTATGAATATAATTATATGTTTTATGCAATTTCGGTATACTGATAATATTTATTCATGTTTTTTATGAATATATGTGAATATACAAACATTATACCAATATTACTGTTTTTTGCTCTCTGAGAGCAACTTTTCAATGGAAGGGCACAAAAAAAGGGTATGGAAATGTACCATACCGCTTTTCAAAGTATATTTAGGACTAAGCTTGTTGTCTTCTTACCTCATACAACACGATACCGGTTGCAACCGAAACGTTCAAAGAATCTATATGACCGGTCATCGGAATGGATACCAGTTGGTCGCACAATCGTTGGGTAAGCTGTCCGATACCTTTTCCTTCACTTCCCATGATAAGTACGGTTCTCTTAGGAAAAACAGTCTTATAGATAGGCTTACCGTCCATAGCAGCGCCGTACACCCAAAACCCATTGTTCTTGAGATACTCAATTTCGCGATTGATGTTGGTTACACGGGCCAAAGGGACATATTGAGCTGCTCCGGAAGACACCTTGATAACAGTCGTATTAGCTTGGGCGCTTCTTCTTTCGGGTACTATGACCAAGGAAACTGAGAACTGATCAGCCGAACGCAAAATCGCCCCGAGGTTATGAGGATCGGTAATTTCATCGAGCACAAGAACCAATGCATCTTCATCATCTGCTAACTTGCTTGCAAACTCTTTTACAGTTGTTTGATTCAAAGCAGAAGTATTGCCCTTTGCCATGGTAGCAAGCTCGAGCACGGCCCCTCGATGGTCAGCACTGTCAATCATACGGTCCATTTCCACCTTGGCAATCTTCTTTACGATGACCTTGCTTGTCAGTTGTGCCTGACGTTCCAGGGCTTGGGTTTGAGAGCCCATGCCACGACAGAGATACAAGACGCTTCCTGAAGAAGCTCTCTTCAGACCTTCCTCAATGGCATGAAAGCCTATAATTTTCTCACCCATACTATTGCTCCTGCAAATATTTAATCTTCAAACGGAACTGGATTCGGAGAATCATCCTCACCAAGAGCCGATGAAAGTTCCTGCATCAGTTTTTTGGCCTTCAGGCCAAGACGCTTGGGAACCTGTATCAAGATCTTGATATACATGTCTCCTCGGTCTGTGGAATTCAACCTTGTTACACCCCGTTCTTTCACGCGAAGCATCTTCCCATGCTGGATTCCAGAAGGTACTGAGACCTTGATAGAATTCCCGTCGATGGTAGGAACCATTATCTCGGCGCCCAAGGAAGCTTGGGTTATGGAAATAGGAATCTGACAGTATAAGTCATAATCCTGTCGTAAGAAAAACTTATGAGGTTTTACGTTGACATAGACATAGAGATCACCTGCAGGACCACCGTTTGGCCCAGCATCGCCCATGCCTCTGAGCACCACACGACTGCCGGAATCAACACCGGCGGGTATGGAGACCTTCACCTTCTGCTGTTTACGCTTCACGCCCGAGCCATGACAAGAGGAGCAAGGATTCTCTATTACTTGTCCACTTCCATTACAAGTAGGACAGGTGCTTGCTATTGCAAAAAATCCACTACTGCGCCTTACCTGGCCACTTCCATTACAGGTGGGACATATCTTGGTGCCGGAGCTGCCTTGAGAACCGCTGCCTGAACAAGAATCACAAGCGACCTGATGGGAGTACGCAACTTCAACCTTGGTACCGAACACAGCTTCTTTGAAGTCAATGTCGACGTCATAGCGTAAGGATGCTCCGGATTCTGGCCCACGCTGTCCCCCACGACCTTGCGCTCGACCTCCTCCACCAAAGAAGGAACTGAAAATATCCTCAAAACCTCCACCACCAAAACCAGCGCCAAAGATATCACTGAAATCTCTATAGACATTGGAATAATCGTGGGGACCTCCATTGGCTCCATCAACTCCGGCAAAACCGTATTGGTCATACATCTTGCGCTTTTTTTCATCACTGAGGACGTCGTATGCTTCGGTAGCTTCCTTGAAGCGTTCCTCAGCAGCCTTATCCCCCGGATTTCTGTCTGGGTGATTGGCAATTGCAAGTTTGCGGTATGCCTTCTTAATCTCTTCCAATGTTGCAGTCTTTCCTACTGCAAGCACTTCATAATAATCTCGTTTCGCCACGATGCGACTTCCTTAGAACAGATTGGCCTGAGAAACATCATGTCGGCCGAAGCCGACATGATGGTAAGCCGTTGCGATATACTACCTTGTTATCGACCCCTTAGTCTACGACCTCAAAGTCTGCATCTTCAACCCCATCCTTGCTCTGCTTTGAATTACTGGTTGAAGCATCCTGCTGTTGAGCCTGAGAGGGATCAGCTCCCTGAGCGGCTGCACTCTGCTTGTATACTTCTTCAGCAAGCTTATAAGAAGCCTGCTGCAAAGCTTCATTCTTTGCCTTGATCTCTTCGGCAGAAGCTTCCTGATTCTCCATTACACGCTTCAGATCAGCAACTGCGCTCTCGATCTTTGCCTTGTCCTCACTGCTGATCTTATCACCATAATCCTTTAAGGATTTCTCGGTGGAGTAGATCAGGCTGTCAGCTTCGTTTCTGGCATCGATTCTCGCACGAATCTTCTTATCTTCCTCTGCGTGAGCTTCTGCTTCACGAACCATCTTCTCAATGTCAGCCTCATTCAAACCGCTGGAGGACTCAATTCGAATCTTTTGTTCCTTGCCGGTACCAAGATCCTTTGCAGAGACATGTACAATGCCGTTGGCATCGATGTCAAAGGTTACTTCAATCTGAGGAACGCCACGAGGAGCCGCGGGGATGCCGATAAGATCAAACTTGCCCAAGGTCCTGTTCTGGGTGGCCATCTCTCGTTCACCCTGCAGGACATGGATGCTTACAGCAGTCTGTCCATCAGCAGCAGTTGAGAAGATCTGGCTCTTTCTGGTAGGAATGGTTGTATTGCGTTCGATCAAACGGGTGCAGACCCCACCAAGGGTTTCGATGCCCAAAGAGAGCGGAGTCACATCGAGAAGCAATACGTCCTTGACACTGCCTCCGAGAATTCCACCTTGGATGGCTGCGCCCATCGCCACAACCTCATCAGGGTTTACGCCCTTATGGGGCTCTTTGCTGAAGAGCTCTTTGACCATTGCCTGCACAGCAGGGATACGGGTCGAGCCGCCAACGAGGATGACCTCGTCGATATCTGCTGGACTCAAACCTGCATCACGAAGTGCGTTCTTTACCGGAAGCTTTGAGCGCTCAATCAAATCAGAAACCAACTGCTCGAATTTTGAGCGGCTGAGGCTCATCTGCAAGTGCTTGGGTCCTGTGTTGTCAGCGGTGATGAACGGCAGGTTTATATCGGTATTGGTTGAGTTGGAAAGTTCAATCTTGGCTTTCTCAGCAGCTTCCCTCAATCTCTGTAGGGCCATCTTATCTGCAGAAAGATCGATGCCATTGGATTTCTTGAACTCGGAAACCATCCAATCGATTATTCTCTGGTCGAAATCATCACCACCAAGATGGGTATCACCATTGGTTGACTTCACTTCAAAAACCCCGTCACCGAGTTCCAAGATGGAGATATCAAAAGTCCCTCCACCAAGGTCGTAAACAGCAATCTTCTCTTCTCTGCTGGCATCCTTGCCAAACCCGTAGGCCAAAGCTGCTGCAGTCGGCTCGTTGACAATTCTCTTTACATCAAGACCTGCAATTTTACCTGCGTCCTTGGTTGCCTGTCTCTGGGCATCGTTGAAGTATGCAGGAACAGTAATGACTGCTTCTGTGACAGGTTCTCCAAGATAATCCTCTGCAGTCTTTTTCATTTTCTGCAACACAGCAGCAGAAATTTCCTGAGGAGAGAAAGACTCTCCCCGGATCTGAACCTTTATCTCATCGCCGGAACCGGCTGTTACGTTATAAGAAATCTTACCAAGCTCAGATGGCACCTCATGATATTTACGACCCATGAAACGCTTGATGGAATACACGGTATTCTCAGAGTTGGTCACTATCTGGTTCTTGGCTGGCTGGCCTACCAAGCGGTCTCCCTTTGCGGTGAAACCAACTACACTGGGGGTGGTCCGCTGGCCTTCGCTGTTTGCGATGACCATTGGGTCGTTGCCTTCCATGACAGCAACACAGCTGTTGGTGGTCCCCAAGTCAATTCCAATAATTCTTCCCATAATATATTTCTCCTCTCCTCAATTAGCTATCTACTATATCTGAACCTAAAGTACTCATACCAAAGGAAAACGTCAAACGTTAGGTTTGCCAACTTTTACCTTCGAGGGCCTGAGTACACGATTATGCAATTTATATCCAACAATATATTCCTCAAGGACCGTCTCATGCTCAAGGGTGTCATCGACCGTCACCTGATAGGCTTCATGCTGCTCAGGATCGAACTCTTTTCCCACAGCCTCAATTTTCTCAAGGCCCCAGTTCTTCTCCAAGGTTGAGTAGAGTTGTGAATTGACCATCACCACGCCATCATGAATCTTGGTATAGTCCTTTGTGGATTCAGCAGCTTGCAAGGCGCGCCCAAAATCATCGAGCGGCTGAAGAAGATCCTTGATCAAGTTCTCATTAGCGAACCGGATTGCATCTTCCTTGTCCCTAATCAATCTCTTTCTATAGTTTTCGAGGTCCGCACGGTCACGAAGCATCTGCTCCTTTAAAGAATCTGCTTCCTCTTTTGCGGCCGCAAGCTGTTCCTTCAATTGTACAATTTCCAACTCTTTCTTATCTTCTTGTTTTTCATCTGTTTCAACAGTGTCTTCTTGCACCAAAGGCTCTTCCTGCATGACAATCTTCTCTTCAGACTGTGCTTCAGACTTGCTCTTCTTCTCTTTTTTTTCCATTCCTTCCCTCAGTTTCCCATATACCAATCCATTGTCTTGGCACATGTCTATTTGCAAGCCCAAAAACATATAAATATATGTAATCAAGCTTTATGTCTTAATCTTGTATAGCGTAAAGAGTAGCCCATTTGAGGCATGCCGATAACATACTCACAGCAGAGTGCAAGCGTCAAGTAGTTTTCTCTTCTTCCTCATCCAAAGAAATTTCTTCTTCATCACCTTCAAGAACGTACTCCACCCAAGTGTTCTTTTCGGATTCTTGCTTCTGTTTGGCAAGGCTTGCCAACTCTTGATGCATTGCAGCCGACTCTTCCTTAAGGCGGGAAATTGCCAGTTCAAGTTCCTCTTTCTGACTCCGTCCTGCCTCAAGCTGTACAAGAGCTTGTGCTTGCTCGTCCTTAAGATTCTGTACATCTTGCATGAACCTCACGACAGTAGTAATCATCGTTTGAAACACATCGTCGATTCTGACAAGACTAGTATGAAACAAATCTTCCATTTCACTGTTGCATTGCTTCGAAAATGCACAGAGAGCCTTTGATATCTGATCCTGTGCCTGATCAACCAAGGCAAGCTGATCCTTCTGTTGCTGCTCAAAGAGGGCTTTGTTTTCCCCTGCAAGGTTGTGAAAGAGTTTCTCCTGCTGCTCAACATCCTGCAAGGACTGTTCTCGCAAATCTTCAAATGCTTTACGGTTTTCAGAAACCACTTGTTGAACATCATCTTGCAGTTGCCTGATCTTTCCAAGCTGTATTGCAAGCATCGCCAATGATTCTGTCTCCTGGGTCTTCAACTGCTGGGCGTGGGAAGCAACACGGGACAGGTTTGCCCGTTCAACTTCTTGTACATCAGCCTCATACTCCTGGATTTTCGCATACGACGCATCCAGCAACTCCTTTATGCGTAGTTGCTGGCTTTGCAAGGCATCCGTTCCCTGTTCAATTATGGCGTTCAAAGCATCATGAAATGCCTCTATCCGAGCGTCAAAATCATCGATGACGGCTTTCACAGCTTCCACTCTCCGAGCGTCTTGCTGCACTATGGCAATACGCTCTTCCACCTGGGCCGTGGAAGAGCCAAGCCTGTTCAAGGAGTCACGATACCTGTTCAAGACTTCTTGCAACTGATAGAGGTCATCGCTACGCATCTGCAAGTCAGAGAGTTGCTCATCGATACGGTTGAGCATCTGGTTGGATGCCTCAATCTTGTGATTTATCTTTTCCTCTACCTGCTGAGCTGTATCCTTGAACTCAGAACGGGCAAAATCAATTTCCCGTGAAAACTGTCCTACGCGTTGCTTCATCAGCTCAAGCCGTCTGTCGCGCTTATCTTCAGCTCGAAGCAGATAGATGATGACCAATGTAATGAGAAAGAGGATAACCGGGAGCAAAAGCTCAAGTCCCATACCGTACCTCCTATGCTCAGAGTACCAAAGAAGTGAACTCCTTCCAAGAGCCAACTATCAAATCAGCATCTGAATAGCCGTCCCTCCTTCCTTCAGTCAGCAAACAGGCATACATACCTGCATGCTTGGCACCCTGGCAATCCTTGTCGTAGCTGTCTCCCACATAGAGAACCTGTTGAGGGTCCTCTTCAAGATGAGCAAGCAGAAAGGAGAACGCTTTCTTACTCGGTTTGAGATATCCGCTGTCCTCAGAACTCAAAGCAAAATCCACAAGATCATCTATCCTCAGCGTCTTCAGTTTCTCAGATAAGGGGAAATCACTGAATACAGCGATTTTCATTCCACTCTCTTTAGCCTGTATCAGCGCTTCTCGCATTCCCTTGTAGGGTTTGATAGAAAGAAAAGATCTCTCCCAAGCTCGGTAGAACTGCTTGTTGATGCGATCCATCATCCTCTTCACTGATTGGGCATCAATTGGACAACTCATATAGCTACAAACCAAGGAAGCTTGTTTTTCCAATAATCCGAATCGGGTGTTTTCACTCGGGGGGTCTTGATCTTGAATCCTTCTATACTCCTTACGAGCTTTGTTGAAAGAAAGAGCAAGACGCAACGAAGGAAAGCTTGTTGCAAGCATTCGAGCATTAAGCATCCTTTTCGGATATAAAGTCCCGTCTATATCCAGTGCAAGCACCTTGATGTTCTGATCAAGCAAAAAACTCACGCATTTCCTCGCTTTTTCGCCTTGGCATTCTTCACTTGCTTGTCAATGCGTTTTTTTGCCTTGTCTACGGATGCCTTGTTTCCGGGCTTGGTATTTTTTGGCTTTGCCACAGCCTTGCCACCGGTGTTTCGTTTCATTTCCTTTACGGGATTTGGATTTTGCACCGGCTTCGGGCCACGCTCATGCAAGGATGGATTTCGCCTTCTCTCCCTCAGGTCAATCTCGATGGGAACCGATGAAAAGCCCAAATCCCTTCTGATGCAATTCTTTAGATACTGTACATAAATTTGTGGAAAATCCTTGATTCTGTTTACAAACATCAGAAACTTCACAGGATTTGCACTGATCTGCGTTCCATAGTAGACCTTATAGTGACCACTGCTGCCCCGAGGAGGCTGATATGATTCTCCCCACTCCTTGATGGCTTCGTTCAACTTAGCAGTATCGATACGTTTGTTGAGCTGTTTCCAAACTCCCCATACAGTATCCAACAATTTCCCAATATCTTGAGCCTGTAAAGCACTGATTGCACAAACCGGAGCAAATGAGAGTATCGGGAAAAGGAATCTCAAACGATCTTTGATAGCTTGCAGCTCATTATTGATCCCAGAAAGCAAATCAATCTTGTTGAGCACCATGACAATTCCCTTGCCCCGTCTGACGATGAGATTTGCAATCTTCTTGTCTTGGTCCGAGAGTCCGTCAACGCTGTCTATCATCAAGAGAACAACATCAGCCTCGTCAATCGTCTTTATTGCTCGGTTAACTGAGTAATATTCCACATCCTCATCAACCTTGCTCTTCCTCCTGATACCAGCAGTATCGAGGACGGTGAACTCACTTCCCTTGTAGCTGAAACTACCCATCACTACATCACGGGTCGTCCCTGCAATGTCACTGACGATGGAGATATTCTGTCCTACCAGAAGATTGGTCAGCGTTGATTTTCCTGTATTGGGTTTGCCCATCACAGCAATTTTCACCCTATCCTCTTCTTCAGGAGCCTCTTCAATACTTACCAAGTGCAGCATTCCAAGCAGGGTCTCTTCAAGGTCTTCAATGCCCAGCCCATGAGCTGCAGAGATTCCCACCACGCGCTGGAATCCATACTGGTAGTACTCCCAAAGAAGATCATCACGCTTTGGATCATCGAGCTTGTTGACCACTAAAACAAGTTTTTCACTATAGGGACGCAAAGCCTCAAGCAACTGCTGATCTTCTGCAGTCACCTCGGTACACTCCATCATAAAAACGATGGCATCGCTGATTTCCAGCAAGCTTAAACTTTTTTGAGCGACAAGATCGTCAAAGCCTTCACGCTCGACTTTTACACCACCCGAGTCAACAAGGGTAACAGGATGATTTCCTAAAAGCCAGCGCTCTGGGATCAGGTCTCGGGTAACTCCCGGTGTAGGGTCTGTGATGGCTCTTCTTTTCCCTATCAAGCGATTGAACAGCGTGGACTTCCCTACATTAGGGCGTCCTATAATTGCGATAACAGGAATTTTTGCCTGTGCATCAGTTGGTTCAGATGGTGGTATAATGATCGAATCGGTCATGCATCCACTCCCTTATATACGTTGTTATTGTCAGATAGGATTCCATAGCCAATACATCTTGGGCAAGCTGTTTCGCTTCTTCATAGGAAACGGAACGGAGTATCTTGCGCACTTGAAGCAGGCTTTGAGATCCCATACTTAATTCATCCAGCCCCATTCCTGCCAACAGCACAGAACAAAGTGGATCGCTAGCCATCTCCCCACAAAGGCTAACAGGAATGTTTTGTTGGTGTGCTTTCTCGACAATCATCTTGATGGAACGAAGCACTCCGGGATGAAACGGTTGGTAAAGATACGCAATTTTTTCATTCCCTCGATCGACAGCAATCATGTACTGGATCAAATCATTGGTCCCGATAGAAAAGAAATCGACTTTCTTTGCTAAGATATCTGCACACAATGCCGCAGAGGGCACCTCGATCATGGTACCGATCTTTATATCTGGGTCGAATGGTATTTGCTCATATCGACACTCCTCTTTGACATGTTCAAAGAGATGCAATACTGCGTTCAATTCCTCGACTCCGCTGATCATGGGGAACATGATCTGCAATTTTCCATACACACTGGCGCGGAGCAACGCCCGTAGTTGTACCGTAAAAATATCTTTTCTTGAGAGACAAAACCTCACAGCCCTCCAGCCGAGAATAGGATTCTTCTCATCGATCCCCAAACCCCTGACCACCTTGTCTCCTCCGATATCGATGGTTCTGATGGTAACCGGCTTGGGGGCCATGGACTGCAGCACCTCGCGATACACAGAGAACTGCCTCTCCTCTGAAGGGGGTTCCAAAGATTCCATGAAAAGGAATTCTGTACGGAACAAGCCTATACCGGAAGAACCACAGTCCTTGGCGGGGGCAACTTCACTACATGTCTGTATATTCGCTTTGAGATGGACAGTATGACCGTCAGTGGTCGTTGTTGGAAGCTTGGCCATCTGATGGAGCTCAATCTCATGCTCCTGCCAGAGGGCAAAACGCTCATCGAGCATCTGGGCTACCTTCAAGTCTGGACGGATAAACACCTCACCATAGGTCCCATCAACGATTATCTCATCCCCGTCACGGACCTTTTGCGAAGCGCTTGAAGTGGCAAGAACCGTTGGTATATTGAAGGTACGAACCAAGATGGCGACATGGCTTGCCCGCCCACCGCCATCAAGACAGATACCCAGGATATGGGTTTTATCCATAGCAAAGAGTTCGCTGGGCATCAGAACATCGGCTACAAGAATTACATCCTCGTCAAGATGCTCCATTTTTCGTTCACCCTTGCCTTTGATGGCATCAAGCAGGTGTAAAGAAACGTCTCTTACATCAACAGCACGTTCCTTGAGGAGCTCATCACCGGTATCCTCCAGCATGGCCACCATCGATGAGGTGACAGCTTCGACGGCCCATTGACTGCAGACCAGATTGGTACTGATGAATTTCTCAATCTGGGAGATGTACTCAGGATCTTCAAGCATCATCAGATGTGTTTCAAGAATATCCTTCGACTCCTTGGAAATATCATCTGTATTGTGTGATTGCAAATGTTGCTTGGCAGTATTGAGAGCATTCCTGAATTTGAGAAGTTCAGCCTCAACCCCATCAGAGAGGATGTGCTGCTTATCTGCCGTCATCGAGGCGGTTCTATGAACCAAAGCCTTTCCTTTTGCCAACCCCTCGGAGGCTGCTATACCCTTGAATATCCTCATATGTAATGTACTATACGGACTTTATCAGCTCATGTAAAGCTAGAAACAGGACAACTGTTTTGCTAGAATGCCTTTGATGGACAACAATGAAACCCCGGATAAACCCAAAGTATACAAGTGGCTCCTCATATTTGTACTTTGGTTGGCCTTCACCTTGATAGTCCTTGTCTTTGGCTACCCTCGGGTAAAGCGTGCCATTGATTCAAGCAACGTCATCACGATACTGCAAGAAAATGGCGTCTCAGACTCCAGTAGGAAGAATACCAGAATGGTACAAGTGTTTTTCATCACCCTCGATGGAAAACCCACCGCATTTCCCATCGAGCAGCCCAGACTGGGGGGCAGTTCGTATCATGACACCTTTGAAGCCTTGATGGCAGGCCCCACCCTGGAAATCCTGAAGAAGGGTGCTGTAAGTTATATTCATCCAAAAACCAAGCTGATCGGCCTGAGTGTTTCAAATCGTATTCTCTATGTGGATGTGAGCAAGGACTATATTCTGTCGAGAAATCAGGATAAAGCATACGAACAACTAAAGGCTACAGCAGTGAGACACACGCAAATCAAGGATTTGGTACTCTTGGTCGAAGGATCGCCTATAGAGTAAGAAGGTGTGCAACCTTTTCATTGTACGCTTGTTTCGTCCAACCCGGCTCTTGTCTGAGCAAGGCTAGAAATTCACAATTCCCTTTAGCTCCTTTCAGAGGACTGAGTGCAAGGTTATGCACTCCCACTTGATCATCCTTAAGTAAGTCATAGACATTATCCATGATTTGCATCAACAAGACGGGGTCTTGGACAACACCGTTGAAATCAGTCAGGCCCTTCGGCGTCTCAAACTGGGGCTTGATCAGAGAGACCAAATACCCACCGCTGCATAGCGAGAGGATATGGCTCGCAGCCCCTGCTATCGAACGAAATGAAAGGTCACAGACAGCAGCCTCGCACGGAGGATCAAGCACTGTCACCGTCATGATATTCTGCCGTTCATGCACTATGACCTGCTCATTGGTTCTTAGTCTCCAATCAAGCTGGTTGTACCCTACATCAACACTATGCACCATCTTGGCGCCCCGCTTGAGAAGACAGTCTGTGAAGCCGCCTGTCGAAGAACCTGCGTCGAGCATGACCAGATTCTTTACATCAAGCGTGAAGGCATCCAAGGCATGTGCAAGCTTATAGCCACCTCTGGAGACATAGGCGTCGAAGGTGAAGGAGAAAGATGATGAGAGAGAAACCAATTGTTTAGGGTCTGTAGCGAGAACACCATCTACAAGGACATTCTTGCAAACGATGTAGGCTGTGAGTTGGTCTTTGTTGTACTGGTCAAACTGCGAGGCCAAAGCCTTGAGCAGCATAACTCGCTTCTCTTTCATCAAATATCATACAACCTTGAAATACGTTGGATTTCAAGAGCATTGCCTGTATTTGCATCACACTTGATGCACACACCCTGCACGACGGGAGCAGTATCGGCAATCTCACTGCGCAGAGGCATCTGCGATAGCTGTCTGGCTATAGAAATAGATGGATCACTGCCAATTACGCTCTGAGATGGCCCACAGAGACCCAAATCAGTAATATAAGCAGTCTTCTGGGGCAGAATTTTCTCATCGGCGGTCTGAACATGAGTATGGGTTCCCACTACAGCAGAAACCTTCCCATCAAAATAGAAGCCCAGAGCTTCCTTTTCTTCGGCATTTTCTGCATGAAAATCAACAAAAACCAGAGGAGTCTGCTTGCGCAATCTGTTCACGTGCTCCATTCCTACCCGAAAAGGGCAATCGATGCTTGGCATGGATTGCCTTCCCTGCAGATTGAGTACAGCTACTTTGTGACCTTTTACGTCTACTATGACCGACCCATGACCAGGAGCCTGTGGAGGATAGTTGGCAGGACGAAGCAGGCGTTTCTCACTATCGAGATAAGGGCGTAAGTCGTCTTGTTGCCAAATATGATTTCCACTGGAGATCACCGAAACACCAAGAGAAAAAAATTGTTCCATCAAAGACGCCGAAAGGCCGAAGCCTCCGGCGGCATTTTCGCCGTTGACAACGACCAAATCAGCTCGATAATCCTTGACCAATGTATGTAAGCCAACAAAGAGCGCCCTGCTTCCGCTCTGTCCACAAACATCCCCTAACAGCAGGGCCGTAATAATTTTTCCATCAGACACGAACTACCTACCTAGCGTATTCGACGACCCGCATCTCACGAATTATGGTCACCTTTATCCGTCCAGGATATCTCAGTTCTGCCTCAATACGGCTGGCGATACCCTTCGCAGTTTCCTTGGCGCCCTCGTCAGTTACCTGTTCGTTGTTCACCAAGATTCGGAGTTCTCGACCAGCTTGAATGGCATATGCCTTATCAACACCGGTAAAACTCTCAGCAATCTGCTCAAGAGACTCAAGACGCTTGATATAATTATCCAAGGTCTCACGCCGGGCACCAGGACGGGCAGCACTGATAGCATCAGCAATCTGTACGATGACAGCCTCGAGCGTCTGGGGCTCAGTATCATTGTGGTGTGCCAGGATTGCATTCACAACCCGTGGGTCCTCCCCAAGTCTCTTTGCCATATCTGCCCCAAGCTCTGCATGGTTGGCATCACTTTCAGTCTCAATACCCTTGCCGATGTCATGCAAAAGGCCAGAACGCATTGCAAGCTCGCTGTTCGCACCGATCTCGCTGGCGATCATACCCGAAAGTATGGCCACTTCCTTCGAATGGTTGAGTACGTTCTGTCCATAACTGCTTCTGAAGTGCAGCCTGCCCAAGGCTCGGATGGTCTCCGGTCCGACATTGTGTATGCCCAGATCGAAAATGACCTTCTCCCCTTCATCTGCAATAATACGCCCGATTTCCTTGGTAACCTTGTTGACCACTTCCTCGATACGAGCTGGATGAATTCTTCCATCTTGCACCAATCGTTCAAGCGCCACACGAGCAATCTCTTTTCGCACTGGATCAAAGCACGAAATCACTACAGCCTCAGGAGTGTCATCGATGATTACATCCACGCCGGTGAGGGTTTCGAGTGTACGAATATTGCGTCCTTCTCTTCCAATGATCCTACCCTTCATTTCATCACTGGGCAAACTGACACTACTGATAGTCACATCACTGACAACTTCAGTAGCGAGTCTTTGGATCGAGGTAACTACAATATCACGAGCCTTTTTGTCAGCAGAGAGTTGTGCTTCCTGTTCGATCTTGTTGATCATCAGTTGCGCATCTCTCTTCGCATCGTTATACATGGTCTCCATGATGATGTTTTTTGCCTCATCAGCAGAGAGTGCAGCAATGCGTTCAAGTTCTGTTATCAGGCTGCCTTCTTTTTCTGCAACCTCATGTTCTTTTCGGGCAAGACCTGCTTCCCGATCTCCCAATTGCTTTTTGATAGCATCCAATTCAGTCTGCTTATGCTCAAGGTTCTCCTCTTTTTGGAGGAGTCGTCTTTCAAGCCTTTGCAGTTCTATCCGTCTTTCCCTAGCCTCTCGTTCCTGCTGTTGTTGCTCTTTCAACAACTGATCCCGAGTCTCAAGCAAGAGCTCTTTGCTCTTTGCTTCCGCTTCCTTTATAGCTTCCTCATTCAGTCTGATAGCTTTCTGCTCGACTGAGGTAAGCTTAAATTTCGCATACAGCCAACGGCCTAACCAACCTAAGATGATACCAATAAAACAACCAAGGAGGATGATAAGTATATTATCCATATACTACCCCCTATTGTAATGGTACAATCATACGTACGCACGTTTGAATTGTCAAGGCTAACCAGTCTCTCTATACAGGCTATCAGTACAGATGTACTAGCAATATGTTAAGAAATCATCAGCATTTGGCAGATAAAAAAACCGCCGTCATGACAACAGCGGCTTCGCCCGTTGGGGCAGTTTTTTTTAGAAGAGATGGTTTTGAGGCTTATTTTTCCTCAGATTCACTCTTCTCAGCCTTCTTGGCTTTTTTCTCGGCTTTCTTTTCAGCCTTTTTCTCGGGCTTTGCAGTCTTTTCCACCAGCTCGAGGATTACCATCTCGGCAGCGTCGCCAAGACGATTACCGGTCTTCAAGATACGGGTATATCCGCCCTTTCGCTCGGTAAACAAGGGAGCGATCTCTGTAAAAAGTTTTGCAGCGACAGCTTTGTCGGTGATATCCTTTGCAATTTGACGGCGGTTTGCAACACTGTCAATTTTTGCACGGGTGATCATCTTTTCTGCCATCCTGCGGACTTCCAGAGCCTTTGCCTTGGTGGTCTCGATCCGTTCATATCTGAACAGGGAGGTCACCATGTTGCGCTTCATGGCTTTGCGGTGAGCAGAGTTCCTGTTAAGCGCATTGAATCCAATCCTATGCTTCATTCTCTTCTTCCTTGTTCCCTGGTACTTTGATTGCAGTCTTCAGAACACTGTAATCGGTCATCCCAAGACTGAGATTCCACTCTTTCAGTTTTTCCTTGATCTCTTGGAGGCTCTTCTTACCGAAGTTTCTCGTTTTAGCAATCTCTTCCTCAGTCTTTTTGGTAAGATCGCCGATGGTTCGAATATTGGCATTCTTCAGACAATTACTTGAACGGACTGTAAGCTCAAGCTCTTCTACAGAGGTGTTGAGAATCTTTCGCACTCTCTCTTCCTCTTCGTCAACCTCATCGTTGTTGCTGATCAGAGTCTCATCGAAGTTAATAAAGATTTGGAAATATTCTTTCGCAATCTTTGCCGCTTCAGCAAGAGCATTCTGTGGAGCAATCGTACCATCAGTGTAGATTTCCAGTGTGAGCTTGTCGTAATCACTACGATAGCCTACACGGGTGGGTTCAATCGAATACTTCACTCGGGTAACCGGTGAGAAGTTGGCGTCGATGGGGATGGTCCCAATCTCTTCCACATACTTCTCGTTGATTTCAGACGGGACATAGCCCCTACCAAGGTCTATCTGTACTTCCATCTCGATGTTGGCATCATCCATCATCGTAAAGATTACCAGATCCTTGTTGGTGATCTCAACCTGGTCACGCTCGAAGTTCGCACCAGTCACTACGCCAGGCCCCTTACACTCGATAAGGAGGTTGGTTCCCTCCGAATCTTCGGGCATCCTGATCTGCAGTTTTTTAACAGCAGCAATAATATCCGAGATATCCTCTCGAACACCAGGCAACTGTTCATATTCACTGGAAACCAAGTGGGGGACACCATCCTCATTGAAGCTGGTGAACTTAACGGCTGTGACGGCATACCCCTGGATTGAAGAGAGGAGCACCCTCCTAAGCGTGTTTCCGATCGTGGTTCCAAAACCTCTCTCAAACGGATAGGCAATGAATTTCCCAAAATTCGGCTCAACTGCGCTGTGTTCGAAGGTTATCCCCTTGGGCTTTTTGAAGCCCTTCAGAAGGTTTTTGCGTGCCATGGTTACTCCTTATCTGGAATACAACTCGACAACCAGCTGCTCGTTAATCTTTTCGAGCTCGGTGACTTCACTTCTTCTAGGAACTGCAACGAAGGTACCCTTCATAGCATCTACATCCAAGCTCAGCCATTGACAGACGCCGCTCTTGGTGTATTCCTTAAGATTTTCTTTGATCATGATCATCTTCTGACCATTCTTGCCAACGGAGACTTCATCACCGGGGCGAAGACGATAGGAAGGAATAGTTACTCGTTTTCCATTCACAAAAATGTGACCGTGGTTAACCAACTGTGCTGCCTGATTTCTGCTTGCAGCAAAATGAAGGCGGAACACCACGTTATCAAGTCTCTGCTCAAGAAGCATAATAAGGTTTTCACCAGTCTTTCCCGGGATTCTTGCTGCTTCATCGAATGTCAACTTGAATTGCTTCTCAAGCATGCAGTAGGTTCTCTTGAGCTTCTGCTTCTCTCTCAACTGCAAACCATAATCGGTCGGCTTCTTTGCACGGGCTCGGGGATCCTTGCCTGGGGTGCCGGTTGATTTGATATCATTCATCGGGCACTTGCCGCTGTGACAGCGATCGCCCTTGAGAAACAACTTGGTCCTTTCGGCCCTGCAGTATCTGCACTTAGGTCCAGTATATCTTGCCATGTATCTGCTATCTCCTCATCAGACTCGTCTACTCTTGCGAGGTCTGCATCCATTGTGGGGGATTGGGGTGACGTCACGAATTGAACGGACCTTAAGCCCGAGCACACCCAACGTCCTGATTGCGCTTTCACGACCCACACCAGGTCCCTTCACAAACACGTTAACTTCCTGCAATCCGCTATCCATAGCAGCCTTTGCTGCCTTTTCAGCAGTTGTCTGAGCTGCATAGGGAGTGGACTTTTTAGCACCGCGGAAACCAAGTCCGCCAGCACTAGCCCAAGACACCGCATTGCCGTTGAGGTCGGTAACGGTAACAATGGTATTATTGAAGGTAGCCTGAATATAGACATTCCCCTCATACACCGTCTTCTTGACTTTACGTTTTGTAGTAGCCATGTGCTATCTGCTCCTTATTTCTTCTTAGACGCAACGGTCTTCTTCTTACCCTTGCGAGTACGGGCGTTGGTCTTGGTCCTCTGCCCACGCACGGGAAGACCCTTACGATGACGAAGGCCGCGGTAGCAACCAATGTCCATAAGGCGCTTGATGTTCAGAGCTACCTCTGTTCTCAGACGTCCCTCAACTTTGTACTCTTCCTCAATGATTTTGCGGAGCACAGCCAGCTCATCATTAGAAAGGGTGTTAATACTGGTATCGGGATTGATATTCATTTTCTCACAAATTTCAACCGCCGAATACCTACCGATTCCGTAGATATAGGTCAAGGCGATTTTCACTGCCTTGTTCGGCAAATCTACACCTGCAATTCTCGCCATTCATGGCCTCCTGAAATTCTCTTATAGAGTTGGAAGGCTTGCGCCGAACCCTGTTTATCTCTGTCTCTGCTTGTGCTTGGGATTGTCACAAATAATGCGGACCACCCCATTCCGTCTGACTACTTTGCACTTGTCACAAATCGGTTTGACACTTGCTCTTACTTTCATGTTCTAGCTCCTAGCCTAAAAATGTTTTGACTTCTTACTACCTACACTGAACCCATCATAGTGGTGCATTTTCATAACACCCTCAATCTGGCGCATGGTATCGAGGTCGACGCCGACAAGAATCAGCAACGAAGTTCCACCGAAAAGCATGGCAACAGCCGAAGGGAAGTTGAAGAACTTCTGTACCAGAGTGGGAATCAAGGCAATGAAAGCCAAGAAAATAGAACCGGGAAGAACAATACGGTTGAGCACCTTGGTAAGATACTCTTCCAATTTCTCAGAGCGTACTCCAGGAACGGAACCACCATTCTCTCGGATCTGCTTGGCCATCTCTACCGGGTTCATTGAAACCTGCGTATAGAAGAAGGCAAACGCTATGATCAACAGGGCGTAGATAATCAGATAGGGGGCACCCTGTGGATTCAACCAATTGGCAAAAGCGGCAAGCCACCTCACCTCTGGTCCTAAGGTTGTTGCAATCTGAAGCGGGAAGGAGAGCAGAGCACTTGCAAAAATTACCGGGATAACACCAGAAGGGTTGACCTTGATAGGAATGTAGGTACTCTGTGCACCATACATCTTTCGGCCTACCACACGCTTGGCGTAGTTCACGGGAACCTTTCTTACTCCCTGCTGCTCGTACACGACCAAAGCAACAACAACCAAGAACATCACAAATACCACAAGGACAACAATCGGATTCAAAACACCCGCGGAGATGCTTCTGAATAGGACTGACATAGCCTCTGGGAATCTTGCGACGATACCGGCGAAGATCAACAAACTGATACCGTTTCCGATACCCCAAGCGGTGATCTTATTGCCGAGCCAAATCAAGAGCATCGAACCCGTGGTCACAGTGAGCATTGCAATCAATGTGAAGGGAAGGATACTCATCGTCATCACGCCGGGAATGGAATTGGCGTAGATGGTTACTACATACGACTGAATGAGACAAACCACAATCGTACCATATCTGGTGTACTGCTGAATCTTCTTGTGCCCAGAAGGATCCTGGGACAGCTTCTTCAACGAAGGCATGACGAGCATCAATAGCTGCACAATAATCTGCGTACTGATGTACGGCATGACACCAAGCATGAAAAGTGAAAAGTTGGAAAATGCTCCACCAGAGAAGAAATTCAAATATTCAGTCAAACCGACACTTGAAGTTGCACTCTGAGAGAGGAAAAACATTTTCAGAACTTCTGGATCAATCCCAGGAATAGGGATAACTGCCCCGACCCGGCTGACAACCAGCAGGCCGAGGGTAATCAATATCTTCTTCCGTAGATCCTTAATTCTAAACATCTCAACTAAGGAGTTTGCCATAAAGCCCTTCTTTTGTTATTTGATTTCGCCACCCGCAGCTTTAATCTTTTCGATTGCACTTGCGGAAACCTTCAGTCCATCGATGACCACTTTCTTGGTAAGCTCTCCATTGCACAGAACTTTGGCCTGTGTGTTGTACCCCTTTACCAACCCCACGTCCTTAAGGGCGTCGAGAGTTACGACATCGCCATCTTCAAAGTTAGCAGAAATCACATCAAGAGACACAACGGCATATTCCTTCTTGAATACACTATTGGAAAAACCTCTGCGTGCAACACGGCGGTACAGAGGCATCTGGCCACCTTCGAAGCCAAGACGAACACCACCACCGGAACGGGAGTTCTGTCCATCGTGACCCCTACCACAGGAGCGGCCCTTGGAAGAAGCGCCACGACCTACGATAGTCTTTTTGGTATTGGCACCTTTCGGTGCATTAATCTGTCCCATCTTACATCTCCTCGACTTTCACAAGGTGAGCTACAACACGAACCATCCCAAGAGTAGCGGGAGTGGCGTCGTGCACAACTGAGCTGGAAATCTTGCCCAGTCCAAGAGCCTTCACCGTTCTGCGTTGTTTCGGCAGGGTACCGGAAAGACCTTTGACCAAGGTAACCTTGATCTTTTTCGCATCAGCCATCATCTTACCCCCACATCTCACTCAGGGACTTACCCCGATTCTTTGCCACGACCTTTGCATCAAACAGATGCTCAAGTGCATCAAAGGCAGCCTTGACTGTGTTGATGGAGTTCTTGGAACCCAACGACTTACTCAAGACGTCATTAATGCCGACGGCATCACAGATGGCACGGACAGCACCACCGGCGATAACACCGGTACCAGGTACTGCAGGTTTTAGCAGAACACTAGCGCTCTTGTAGTTGCCGAGGATCTCATGAGGGATGGTTGCCTTTTTCATCGGCACCTCAATCATGCTACCCTTTGCACGGTCGACAGCCTTGCGAATAGCTTCGGTAACGTCATTGGCCTTGCCAAAGCCATAACCGACTTTGCCATTCTGGTCACCAACAACCACCAAAGCGGAGAAGGAAAACCTTCTACCACCCTTAACAACTTTGGCTACACGATTAAGCTTGATCAGCTTTTCAACGTATCCGTCGTTCTTATCTCTGTCTCTATCTCTCGATCTATCCACAGTATCCCCCTAGAACTTGACGCCGGCTTTGCGTGCGCCGTCTGCGATGCTCTTGACTACTCCGTGAAACAGATAGCCATTACGATCGAACACGCATGTGTCAATGTTCTTCTCGAGCATTCTCTTGCCGATGGTTTCACCAAGCTTTGCAGCATCAGCGACCGTGTTCTTCAAGCCCTTCAGTTCACCTTCCATGGTGCTGGCAGCAATAAGAGTGGTGCCTGCTACATCGTCGATGACCTGAACATACATGTGGGAATTGCTGCGATACACACTCATACGAGGTCTACTTGCAGTTCCTGAGATTCTTTTGCGGATATGATATTTACGCCGCTCAAGCTTTCTTCTCTTATCGAGTACTCTATTCATCTTACTTACCTACCCACTATTTCTTAGCTGAAGCGGTCTTACCAGCCTTGCGTCTGATCACTTCATTCTCATAGCGAATACCCTTGCCCTTATAAGGCTCAGGAGCTCTAAGAGAACGAATTTCTGCACAAGTCTGACCAACAAGCTGCTTGTCGATACCACTGATGGTAACCTTGTTCGGGTTTTCCACTGTAGCAGTAATTCCCTCAGGAAGCACTACCTCCACCAAGGTGGAATATCCAAGGTTGAGCGTCAGCAGGTTGCCCTTCAAATCGGCACGATAACCGACACCATTGATCATCAAAGTGCGGTTATATCCCTGGGAAACCCCAATAACCATATTGTTGATCAACTGGCGATAGAGCCCCTGAAAACTATTACTCTGCTTGGACTCATCCTTAGGAAGCACTGTAATTTCACTTGCTCCAATGGCTATTTCCACTTCAGGACGGGTCGGGCAATTAAGCTTTCCTTTCGGACCTTCTACATTAATAACACCATCGTTGATGGCAACTTTGACCCCTTGAGGTACTGTGATCGGCAATTTTCCAATTCTGGACATTCTATACCACCTTACCAAATAGAGCAGATCAGTTCGCCACCGACCTTGTTCTCAGTAGCCTTCTTCCCGGTAATGATACCTGAAGAAGTGGAGACTACAACGACACCATGTCCGTTGTACACACGGGGCATATCACGATAACCGGTATAAACACGACGACCGGGGGTTGAGATACGCTCGATTCCATGTAATACAGGACTCTGTTTCTCATCATATTTCAAGAAAACGCGGATAAATGAAATTCCATCCTTGGTCACCTTCTTGAAATTCTTTATAAATCCCTCATTCTTGAGAATCTTCACAATTTGAAGCTTCATCTTGGATGTGGAGATATCTACTTTTTCATGCTTAGCCAAACTAGCATTTCTGATTTTGGTCAGCATATCAGCAACTGGATCACTTACAGCCATTTTTCTCTCCTACCAACTAGATTTGGTAACACCAGGAATCTGGCCTTCACTTGCCAATTTGCGGAAGCAGATCCTGCACATGTCGAACTGGCGCATATAGCCACGGGGTCTGCCGCAGACTCTGCAGCGATTGACGTGTCTGGTACTGAACTTAGGCTCTTTCTGGGCCTTGACGATCATTGATTTCTTAGCCATATGTCTCTACCCCTTATTTACTGAAGGGCATGCCAAGCTTGTTAAGCAATGCATAGCCTTCTTCATCGGTCTTAGCGGTTGTAACAATGGCAATGTTGAAGCCGCTGACGCGCTCGATCTTGTCGAAGTCGATCTCTGGGAAAATAATCTGCTCAGTCACACCAAGAGAATAGTTTCCACGTCCATCAAAGGCATTGGGTTTAACACCCTTGAAGTCCTTGACACGGGGGAGAGCAATACTGATCAATCTCTCGAGGAAAAACCACATGTTATCGCCGCGAAGGGTAACCATGGCACCAATTTCCTGGCCTTCACGAACCTTGAAATTTGCGATGGATTTTCTGGCCTTGGTTTTTAGGACATGCTGGCCGGTAATCTGTTCGAGTTCTTTAACAGCTGCATCGAGAAGCTTCTTGTTTACAATGGCCTCTCCAACACCAACGCTGACTACAATCTTTTCAAGGGCAGGAACCTGCATTTTTGAGCTGTAGCCGAGTTCAGTGAACAGAGCAGGAGCTACAGTCTCCAAATATTTTGTTTTGAGGTTAGGTACAAACTTTTCCATTAGATTACTTCCCCGGTTTTCTTGGCGTAGCGGACTTTCTTTCCGCTCTCATCAAACTTGTACCCGATCCTGGTAGCTTCACCCTTACCGGTGACGTACGCTACGTTGGAAACGTGGATCGGAGCCTCGATTTCCATGATGCCGCCTTTATCCTGCTGATTTTTCTTTTTCATGGTTTTCTTCACCATGTTGGCACCCTGGACAACGACCCTCTCACTCTCACGGTCTACCTTGACAATCTTACCGGACTTACCTTTGTCCTTGCCGGCAATGATCACAACGGTGTCGTTCTTCTTAAGCTTCATGTGCACACTCCTACAACACTTCCGGCGCGAGCGAAACGATCTTCATGTACCCATCACGTAGCTCTCTCGCTACGGGCCCAAAGATGCGCTTTCCGCGCGGGTTATTGTTGGCATCGATGATAACACAAGCGTTGTCATCGAACCTGATATAGGTACCGTCAGGTCTGCGGTATTCCTTCTTAGTCCTCACAATGACAGCCTTCATGACGTCACCCTTTTTGATGGCGCCGTGAGGCAGTGCGTTCTTTACTGCCACGACAATGATATCGCCAACGCCTGCAACATAGCGATGGCTTCCACCAAGAACCTTGATGCACTGCACCTGCTTGGCACCACTGTTGTCAGCTACGTTCAAATAGCTCTGCATCTGTACCATATCGTCTCTCTCCTATTAACGAGCGCGCTCGACGATCTGCACGAGACGCCAGCACTTGTCTTTACTGAGGTGGCGGCATTCAACAACACGTACGGTGTCACCGATATTGGCCTCGTTTCTTTCATCATGTGCCTTCACCTTCTTGGTGGTAGTCACATACTTCTTATACAGGGGATGCAGTCTTCTAGAGGAGACGGCCACGACGATTGTCTTGTCCATCTTGTCACTGACCACCTGGCCGGTAAAACTTTTCTTATTAGCTTCCATCTAAATCGCTCTCCCTTACTTTGCCGCTTTCCGGATTCCGAGTTCATACTCACGAATACGGGTGTTTACACGAGCGATGTTCCTCTTGACGGTCCGAACAGCAAGCGGATTCTCCACATGCCCGAGCACTCTTCCCATGCGAAGGTCGAAGTACTCCTTATGAAGCAGTTCCTTCTTGGCTACCAGCTCGTCGAGGGTTAAATCTTTGTATGAATTTTTCATAATCTTACTCCACTTCCCTTCTGGCAACGAACTTTGTCTTAATCGGGAGCTTGGATGCTGCGAGCAACAAAGCTTCTCGAGCCAATTCTTCTGAAACTCCACCCATCTCGAACATCACCGCTCCAGTCTTAACCACAGCAACCCAACCTTCTGGGGAACCCTTACCGTTACCTTGTCTGGTTTCAGCAGGTTTCTTGGTGTAAGGCATGTCAGGGAAAATCCTGATCCAGACCTTACCACCACGCTTGATATGGCGGGTCATTGCAATACGAGCTGCCTCAATCTGTCGGTTGGTAATCCACTTTGGCTCGAGAGCTAACAAAGCGAACTCACCGAAAGCAATGGTATTACCGCGATGTGCAACACCATCAGTGGTGCCACGCTGCTTCTTTCTGTATTTGATTCTCTTTGGACTAAGCATGGCTTACTAACTCCTTGCCTCATCGCTCTTGGCTGGCTTTCTCACCAACCCACCGGCGTCATCTTTGACTGCGCGATCGTAGATTTCACCATTGAACACCCAAACTTTGACGCCAATGACACCAAACGTGGTATTTGCAGTTGTGAAACCGTAATCGATGTCGCTCCTCAGGGTATGAAGAGGAATTCTTCCTTCCTTCATCCATTCCGAGCGTGCAATTTCTGCACCACCGATACGACCGGAGAGCCGAATCTTAACACCCTGTGCACCACCTTGGATTGCCTTTGAAACAGCAGTCTTCATTGCTCTTCGGAAAGAACCGCGAGAAACAAGCTGCTTGGCAACATTCATGGCGATCAACTGGGCATCAGCCTCAGGCTTTTTAATTTCTTTAATCTTGATCTGAACCTTCTTGTTGGAAAGCTTCTGCAATCTTGCGCCAAGCTTCTCAACATTCGCACCCTTGCTACCGATGATGATACCAGGACGGCTGGTGGTGATCACGATTGTTATGCGCTGTGGCTTACGAATGATTTCAACATCCGAAATTTCAGCGCCCTGGACTTCAGGACATTCAACCAAAGCCTTTCTCAGCTTCAGATCTTCATGCAGAGTGTCCGCATACTCCCTGGGGTCCACATACCATTTGGACTTCCAGGTCTTGTTGACTCCAAGACGGAGTCCAATAGGATTAACTTTTTGGCCCATTTACTTCCTCACGCTTGCTTTTTCGTCAACGACGACGGTAATGTGTGACATCCTCTTAAGCAGAATATCCCGTCTTCCATGGGATCTCGGCCAGACCCTCTTGAGTCTCGGACCCTCGTTAACCTGCAATTCCTTGATCACAAGATTCTCTTCATCGATTTTCTTGTTCTGATCAAGTGCATTTGCACAAGCTGATTGCAACACCTTCAGTATAAGGCGGCATCCCTTTTGGGGCATGGCCTCGAGAATTGCTACTGCTTCCACATATGACTTATTCCGAACAAGATTAGCGACGGGGCGAACCTTGGAAGGAGATACCATCAGATACTTGGCAGTTGCCGAATAACCTTTCTTTTCTTCCATATTAGTACCCATTTCGCTTAACCAACCTTCTTGTCGGAAGCATGACCGCGGAAAATCCTGGTAGGTGCAAACTCACCGAGTTTATGTCCAACCAAATTCTCCGTCACATATACAGGAATCCAAGTCTTTCCGTTGTACACAGAAATCGTGAACCCTACCATTTCAGGGATGATCGTAGAACAGCGGGAATAAGTCTTGATCATCTGCTTCTGATTTGTCTTAAGAGACTCCTGAATCCTCTTATACAATTTCTTCTCAATAAAAGGACCTTTCTTGATTGATCTAGCCACTTTCTACTCCTACTTCCGCTTCTTGACGATAAATGCACCGGAAGGCTTCTTCTTGGAACGGGTCTTTCCACCCTTAGCCGGTTTACCCCATGGGGAAACTGGGTTTCGTCCAGCTGCAGTCTTTCCTTCACCACCACCATGCGGGTGATCGATTGGGTTCATTGCAACACCACGAACTTTTGGTCTTCTTCCAAGATGGCGGCTCTTGCCTGCCTTTCCGAGACTGACGTTCATATGATCTTCATTGCCAAGCTGCCCGAGGGTAGCATAGCACTGTCCAAAAACCATGCGCATCTCACCAGAGGGAAGGCGGAGGGTAACATAGTCTCCTTCCTTCGCAACCAAGGTGGCTCCGAGACCGGCTGAACGAACAAGCTGTCCACCGCGGCCGAGGGTAAGTTCAACGTTGTGAACCATCAAGCCAAGAGGAATATTCTTCAAAGGAAGAGCATTGCCTACCTGAATTGGAGCCTCTGGACCGGAAAGGACCGTGGTTCCTACAGTCAAGCCCTTTGGGGCGATCATGTAACGCTTCTCACCATCGACATAGAACACCAACGCAATATTTGCAGTTCTGTTCGGATCATATTCGATGGTCTTTACAACACCAGGAATACCATACTTATCGCGCTTGAAATCGATAATTCGATACGCACGCTTATGGCCACCGCCTCTACGGCGAACACTGATGCGCCCGAAAGTATCCCTACCTGCCTTCTTATTCAGGCCAATGGTCAAGGACTTCTCAGGCTTGCTGGCAGTAAGCTCGCTGAAGACCAAAGTGGTCTTCTGGCGAAGGCCGGGAGTATTGGGCTTATACGTTTTAAGTGCCATATTCCAAATTCTCCTTATACGCCTTCGATGGCCCGGATGGAATCACCCTTGGCCAAGGTTACGACAGCCTTCTTCCAGTTACCGGTGTTTCCAAGGATGCTACCACCCTTACCGCGGGAATACTTAGGCTTGCCCTTCACAATCATCACGTTGCAATCAACAGGCTCCACACCAAAGAGCTCCTTAACGGCTGCTCGAATCTGGAACTTATTGCTGTCCATATGGACCTTGAACGTGTACTTCTTAATATCTCCCTCACGAGCCGAGTTTGTCTTCTCGCTCAAGACGGGTTCAATAATAATTTGGTCTGCTCTCATTTCCGGTCCCCTTATTTGTCGCCGTAGAATTCATTCAGATTCTTAGCGGCACCTTCCAAAACCAGCAACTTTCTTCCATAGAGCAACTCTTTGGCAGAGAGTCTGTTGTAAGAAAGGACACGCAGGTACGGAATGTTCTTCGCAGCACGGCGCATCATCTCATCATCATCTTTTAGAATCAAAATGGTTCTGCTTCTATCAGTGACGAAATTATTGATGATCTGGTTCAAATCCTTGGTTTTGCCACTTTCCACGGAGAAGTCCTCGACAACAACAAGGCGTTCCTCCTTGACACCCAAGGAAAGGAGACTCTTCATTGCGAGTCGCTTCATCTTCTTGGGAAGCGTATAACTATAATCACGCGGCTTGGGCCCAAAAATAGTACCACCACCAACCCAGACGGGAGACTTTTTGTCACCAGCTCTTGCATTGCCGGTTCCCTTCTGCTTATATGGCTTGCTATTGCTGTAATGGACCTCAGCGCGGGTCTTCGTGCATGCAGTACCGACACGGCGGTTTGCAAGCTCGTTATTTACGGCATAATAAATGGATCCATCACTAACCTCTCTGTTGAAGACTTCGTCGTTCAACTCAAGTGTTCTGACTTCTTTGCCGTCGGTAGAAAAGACTTTCGTTTCCATATATCTCGCCCCTACTTCTTGATCGCTTTCTTGACGATGACGACACTCTGGGCGGGGCCAGGGATAGCACCCTTAACCATAAGGACCTGCATCTCTTCATCGACGCGGACGACCTTCAAGTTCTGGACCGTCGTCCTCACATTACCCATGTGTCCAGCCATCCGGGTACCCTTGAATGTACGGGCAGGAGTGGAGGACATTGCAGTACCACCGATATCACGATGGAACTTCGAACCGTGGGTAGCGCGACCACCAGCAAAGCCGTGACGCTTCATACCACCTGCAAACCCCTTGCCTTTGGAAGTACCGGTGACATCCACAAAGGAGATGTCCTTAAATATATCCACGCCCAACACTTCGCCGACCTTGACTTCTTTATCATAGTCACGGAATTCAATAACATGCTGCTTTGGTTCACAAACATCGGTGAACTGGCCAGCATATGGCTTGGTGATAGTGCTTTTCTTCTTGTCAACGGAGCCCAAAGCGACAGCATCATAACCATGCTTGTCCTCTGTGCGATCCGCAACAACAACATTGCCCTCAATTTTTATTACAGTCACGGGTGTGAGCCTGCCTTGCGCATCAAACACCTGTGTCATTCCAACTTTTTTGCCGATAAGCCCTAACATCTCTTACCTCAACTCTCTTACTGTTTAATCTCTACATCCACACCGGCAGGGAGCTCAAGCTTCATGAGGGCATCCATGACTTTTGATGTAGGATCCAAAATGTCAATCAACCTTTTGTGGGTTCTCATCTCGAATTGTTCGCGAGATTTTTTATTGACAAAGGGCGATCTCAGGACAGTGTATTTGTTGATACGAGTCGGGAGAGGAACAGGACCTGACACTGTAGCTCCAGCCCTGACAACAGTTTCTACGATTGCTTTGGAGCTCTGTTCAACCAGCTCGATATCAAAGCCTCTCAACCTTACTCGAATTCTTTCTTTAGCCATTATTCCTCCAAAAAACGGGCCTTGCCATCAACTTTTGTGATGGCAAGACATTCGTCAATACAATTATTCGACTATTTCGGTTACCTGGCCAGAAGCAACAGTTCTACCACCTTCACGGATAGCGAAGCGTAGTCCCTTGTCCATGGCAACGGGGTGAATCAGCTCAACAATGATATCGGTGTGGTCGCCGGGCAGAACCATCTGCTTGCCTTCGGGAAGGTTTACGGTACCGGTGATATCAGTGGTGCGGAAATAGAACTGTGGGCGATAGCCGCTGAAGAACGGAGAGTGACGTCCGCCTTCATCCTTGCTCAATACGTATACAGTACCATTGAACTTGGAGTGTGGGAGGATTGACTTGGGCTTTGCCAGAACCTGACCGCGAACAACGTCCTTCTTATCAACACCACGAAGCAGAGCACCGATGTTGTCGCCAGCCTGACCTTCGTCAAGAAGCTTGTTGAACATCTCAACACCGGTAACAACGGTGTCACGAGTTTCTTTAATACCGACGATGGAAGCAGGTTCGTTGACCTTGATGATACCACGTTCGATACGACCGGTAACAACAGTACCACGACCGGAGATGGAGAAGATATCTTCAATCGGCATCAGGAAGGGCTGATCAACAGCGCGCTCCGGAAGAGGAATGAAGCTATCCATAGCATCAAGCAGCTCGTCAAGGCACTTGGTCTTTTCAGGATCGTCGGGTTCGGTCATTGCATCATAAGCACTACCGCGGATGATAGGAGCATTGTCGCCATCAAAACCATAATCGCGGAGCAAGTCGCGCATTTCTTCTTCAACGAGGTCGATCAATTCAGGATCGTCAACCTGGTCACACTTGTTGATGAATACGATCAAGCAAGGTACACCAACCTGACGAGCAAGAAGGATGTGCTCCTTGGTCTGAGCCATAGCACCGTCAGTTGCTGCAACGACGATGATGGCGCCGTCCATCTGAGCAGCACCGGTGATCATGTTCTTGATGTAGTCAGCGTGGCCCGGGCAGTCAACGTGAGCATAGTGCCTATTGGTGGACTGATACTCAACGTGTCTGGTATTAATGGTAATACCGCGCTCTTTTTCCTCAGGGGCGTTGTCAATTGAATCGTAAGCGAGAGCCTTGTCACCGAAGAGTTTTGCACAGTGCATGGTAATTGCTGCGGTGAGGGTGGTCTTACCATGGTCAACGTGACCGATGGTCCCTACGTTTACGTGTGGCTTCGTCCTCTGAAATTTCTCTTTTGCCATCATTTCCTCCTTGTGACGTTCCATTGTCCAGTCACAAAAAATAATTAATATGTGCTCATAAAGGCCCAAAGCCTTTACCATTTACATTGAGACAAACTAATTACGTGAAAACAAAAACATAAGAGGATTCCAGAGGTCGGCAGGTCTGGAGAACCCATCCTGACGACATAGTATAAGTTTTAAAAAAAAACTTCGTACTGCCTGAAACCACCTTATCATTGCTTCTGCAATAATCGGTTTGGCTCTTCATAGCACTGCATAGGCACGCCCATGCAGACACCTTATGCACTATATGCGAAAGCAGTTTTTATGTCAAGCGATTGATAATAATTCTATAAAGATAAAGAAAAACCGGCTTCCAATCAAAGAAAGCCGGTTCAAAAGTACAATTTTTGGACTACCAACGATAGTGGCTGAATGCCTTGTTGGCCTCTGCCATTCTGTGGGTGTCTTCCTTCTTCTTGAAGGCGGAACCAGTATTCTGGAAAGCATCCAACAACTCAGCGCCGAGTTTCTCTGCCATGCTACGACCATTACGGTTTCTTGCAGCAGCAATAATCCAGCGCATTGCAAGCGCTTCACGGCGATTGTCGCGGATCTCAACGGGAACCTGATAGGTTGCACCACCAACACGACGACTCTTGACCTCTACAACAGGCTTTACATTGTCCAAAGCCTTCAAGAATACCTCAAGAGGCTTCTCGCCTGTCTTTTCGCCCAAACTCTGCATCGCCTGATAGATGATGCGGGTACTGATGGACTTCTTTCCATCTACCATCATGCGGCAGATGAATTTCTCAACAATGACACTCCCGTAAAGGGGATCGGGTAATACTTCCCTGACGGGAGCAGTAGTTCTTCTTGACATATGCTAACTCCTCCCTCATCAAGCCTTGGGCTTCTTGGCACCGTACTTGGAGCGGCTTCTCTTGCGATCTGCAACACCGAGGGTATCCTTGGCACCGCGAACAATGTGGTAACGTACACCGGGAAGGTCCTTGACTCTTCCTCCACGAAGCAAAACAACAGAGTGCTCCTGAAGGTTATGGCCAATACCGGGGATATAGGCGGTAACTTCAATACCATTGGAAAGGCGAACACGAGCAACCTTTCTCAAAGCAGAGTTCGGCTTCTTCGGGGTGACGGTCATAACCCTGGTGCATACACCACGCTTCTGGGGACAACCTTCAAGGGCGGGAGACTTCGTCTTGTTGACGATGGTCTTTCTTCCCTTTCTGATCAGCTGATTAATAGTAGGCATCTTATCGACACACTCCCTTTTATTTCGTTGATCCGCTACCTCTCACACTGGCAGGGATCTGCGCCGCCCTACGGGCAGCGCGTCGTATGTAAAATCCGTACCCAGCATGGATACTGTGGTGTGGTTTTCACACAACTCTTCTGAAAATCGTGTACACGCCGACAGGCGTATACCATCAATCCTCGTCAGAGTCGTCCACATCCACAGAATCACCTACGGATTTCATGTCTGCTAAATCTTCAACGTCGAAATCATCGTCATCAATCATCTCTTGACGCCTAGACTCTTTCACTGCATCAACTTTCTGCTGCAACTTCAAGAGTTCTTCATCCTTGAGCTTCACATCCCTATACTGGCGCATACCAGTACCTGCAGGAATCAGATGTCCGATAATGACGTTCTCTTTCAAACCACGCAACTCATCTTTACTACCAGCTATCGCCGCATTTGTCAAGACCTTGGTGGTTTCCTGGAAGGACGCAGCACTGATGAACGAGTCGATACTCAAGGAAGCTCGTGTAATACCCAAGAGCAGGGGCCTTGCCACAGCAGGCTCACCACCTTCGACGATTACCCTGTCGTTTTCCTCAAAGAACCGGTACTTGTCGACCTGCTGACCATGGATCAAGTTGGTATCACCTACGTGCACCACCTCCACCTTTCTCAGCATCTGTCTGACAATAACACCAAGGTGTTTATCATTAATCTGGACACCTTGCATCCGATACACTTCCTGAACCTCATCTACCAAGAAGGACTGCAATGCATTCTCTCCCAGGATATCCAAGATATCATGAGGAGTGATGGCTCCATCACAAAGCGGTTCTGCCGCTTCAACAGAGTCTCCATCACGAACCAGAAGGTTTCTTCCCATCGGAACCATATGCTTATACTCATGCCCGTATGGATCTGAGACTATGATGGTACGTTTACCTTTGACGATATTGCCAAAACTGACCAATCCCGAGACCTGTGCCAGAACGGCAGCAACTCGAGGCCTACGAGCCTCAAAAAGCTCGCCTACACGAGGCAGACCACCGGTGATATCCTTTGTCTTGGTGCCTTCTTTGAGCAACTTAGCCAAAATATGACCTTTCTTGACCTCGGTATTGTCCTTGGTCTGCAGATACGATCCACCTGGCAAAAGATATACTGCAATCACTTCTCCCTTTCCATGATCGGCGGTTGTGATCTCGATACGAGGCTGCAGAGACTCAAGACTGTGCTCAGTGATCTTTTTCTCAATATTTCCGGTTTCTTCGTTGACCTCTTCGATCAAGGTAGTTCCCAGCTTGATATCCACGAAGTGGGTAAAGCCATCTTCCTCAGCCAATACAGGCTCGCTGAATGGGTCAAAGGATACAATCGGGGTTTTCGCTTCAACGAACATCCCGCTCTCTACAAGTAAATCAGAACCAGTCTTCACCACCTGAACCGTTGCATGACCAAGCAAGTACACACGACCGTTCTCGATCTTGACTGTTCCATTCTCATCACTGAGAACTTCTTTGCCGTTCTTCTTATAAAGAGGAGCTCCCTTTGCAACAACAATACCTTCCTCGACAAGCAGAGAATCGTATACATCTGATTCAATAATTGCATTGACTCGGAAATATTCGATATGACCCTTACGAGTGAAAACCTGTACAGAGTCAGCCTCGCGAAGTACTCTCGAACCTGTAATAGATCCGATGATCACCGGATAATTGAAGGTAAGCTTATTGTCTTCACTACTTGTGGAAGCTGTACCACCAACGTGGAAGGTACGCATCGTAAGCTGTGTTCCCGGCTGACCGATGGACTGTGCTGCAATGATACCAACAGCTTCACCAATCACTACAGGTCTGTTTGTGGCAAGGTTGCGTCCATAGCATTTTTGACAAACACCATGTTTCGCCTCACAAGTAAGAACAGTGCGCAGAAGTACGCGCTCAATACCGGCTTCCTCAATCTTTATTGCTGTAGATTCATTAATTTCCTTGTTTGCCTCAGCAATTACCTCACGACTGAAGGGATGAAGGATATCCTCAACTGGACATCGACCAACAATTCGATCAGCAAGGTTCTCTATGATTTCATCGCCATCCTTGAGGGCTCCTCTCCAGATACCATTGATGGTGTGACAGTCTTCCTCATTGATGACCACATCCTGGCTGATATCAACCAGACGACGAGTCAGATAGCCTGCTTCAGCCGTCTTGAGTGCCGTATCCGAAAGACCCTTACGAGCTCCGTTTGTGGAGATGAAGAATTCGATAATAGACAGTCCTTCCTTGAAGTTGGACTTGATCGGGAACTCGATAACGTCGCCAGATGGTTTCGCCATCAAACCACGCATACCGCCAAGCTGTCTGATCTGTGTCTTCGATCCTCTCGCTCCAGAGTCTGCCATCAAGAATAATGGGTTGAAGCCTTTCTGGCTGGAACGCAATTCCGTCATCAACGCATCTGTCAACTGGTCATTGGTTTGTGTCCAAACCTCGATAACGCGGTTGTATCGTTCTTCCTGAGTTATGTGTCCTTGCCTGTACTGATCCAAGATTCGTTGTTGCTGAGCATTCGCATTCTGCACAAGCTCTCGCTTGGCCACAGGAACGATCATATCCGAAAGACCGATGGTGGCACCAAAGATTGTTGCATACTTGTAGCCGACATCCTTGATGGAATCGAGCATTTCAACAGCGATAGAGTTGTCGTTTGCTTTCAAGGTATCACCGATGAGAGCCTTCAGCTCTTTATCACCAAGAGTGGCATTCTGGAAAGGAACACTCTTTGGTAATACCGCATTGAAAATCACACGACCGGGGGTGGTGACAAGTTTTGTACCATCGGCGAGTTTATATCTGATTTTGGCATTATAGGAGAGCAAACCACTATCAAGGGCCTTCTCCATTTCACCTATTGTATCAAAATACTTACCCTCTCCAGGAGCTCCTTCCATATCACGAGTCAGGTAGTTGATACCCAAGACCATGTCCTGGGAGGGATACACAATCGGCTTACCATTTGCAGGGTCGAGCAAATTGGTAACGCTGAGCATCAGCGTCCAGCACTCCAACTGCGCTGCATGGGTGAGCGGAACGTGAACTGCCATCTGGTCCCCGTCAAAGTCAGCGTTATACGCATGACAAACCAGGGGATGGAGCTTGATTGCCTTTCCATCCACCAAGACAGGTTCAAAAGCCTGAATACCCAAGCGGTGCAGTGTAGGAGCACGGTTGAGCAATACTGGGTGGTCCTTCACCACGTCATCAAGAATGGACCAGACTGCATCCGTCTCTTCCTCAACCAGGCTCTTTGCCTTCTTGATGTTGTAGACGACACCATCCTGTACGAGTTTCTTCATGATGAAGGGCTTGTACAACTCCAAAGCCATCTTTGAGGGCAAACCACACTGATGCATTCTCAACTCGGGACCGACAACGATAACCGAGCGTCCTGAGTAGTCAACACGCTTTCCAAGCAAGTTTTGTCTAAATCGACCCTGCTTGCCTTTGAGCATGTCAGAAAGACTCTTCAAAGGCCTGTTGCTTGCACCCTTGACTACGCGCTTGCGCTTGGAGTTGTCAAAAAGAGCATCTACAGCTTCCTGCAACATTCTCTTCTCGTTTCGGATGATGATGTCAGGAGCATTAAGCTTCACCAATCTGTCAAGTCGGTTATTTCTATTGATTACACGACGATACAAATCATTCAAGTCGCTGGTTGCAAATCTTCCGCCATCGAGTTGGACCATCGGGCGCAAATCAGGAGGAATCACAGGAATTACGGTGAGGATCATCCATTCAGGACGGTTGCCGCTATCTCGGAAGTTTTCACATACCTCGATTCGCTTGAGCAATCGCTTGTCAACCTTGTCGCCCTTCAGGCGCATCTGTTCACGAAGCTCGCGAGAAAGTTCTTCAAGATCAAGATTGATCAAAAGCTTTCTTACTGCTTCTGCGCCCATTCCAGCTTCAAAAGAATCCCCGTATTGCTCTCGAGCTTGCCAATACTCTTCCTCTGTAAGCAACTGCTTGGGTTTGAGACTGGTATCACCACTATTGATCACTACATACTTTTCATAATAGAGGATGCTCTGCAGTGAGTTGCGAGTAATATCAAGCAACATGCTCATTCGACTGGGGACGGATCTATAATACCAAATATGAGAAACAGGGGCTGCAAGGGTGATATGACCCATGCGCTCACGTCTTACTTTGGTATTTGTTACCTCAACTCCGCATCGGTCACAAATCACACCCTTGTACCGGATGGATTTGAATTTGCCGCAATAACACTCCCATTCCTTGGTGGTTCCGAAAATCTTCTCACAGAACAATCCATCACGCTCAGGCCTGAGGGTTCGGTAGTTGATCGTTTCCGGCTTTTTCACCTCGCCGTAAGACCAATCCTTGATCTGCTCCGGCGAAGCCAGTTTTATCATGATACTATCGAAATCTTGAATTTCTTTCATCTGCACTTCTCCTGATTAGTTGAGGGAGCCTTTCGACTGCTTTGCGATCAACTCTTCATCTCGTTCGGTAAGAGGCACCTGACGACCCTTGGAGTCATACACAGACATATCCAGAGCCAAGCCGCGGATTTCCTGAACCAATACATTGAATGCCTCGGGCATTCCTGCTGTAGTGGCGGGCTCTCCCTTGACGATACTTTCATAAATTTTTACACGACCATTCATATCATCACTCTTGATGGTCAGCAGTTCTTGCAGGGTATTGGCAGCGCCATACGCCTCAAGAGCCCATACTTCCATCTCTCCAAGCCTCTGTCCACCGAACTGAGCCTTACCGCCGAGCGGCTGCTGAGTAACCAGAGAATAGGGACCGGTAGAACGAGCATGCATCTTATCATCAACGAGGTGGTGCAGCTTCAGATAGTATATGTATCCACAGAAAACAGGATTAACAAATGGAATACCGGTCTGTCCGTTGTACAACACAGCCTTTGAATTCTCCGGCAATCCTGCCTCTCGCATCTTCTCCTCAATCTGAGCCATCGTGGCACTCTGGAATACAGGAGTCGAATACCACTTGTCAAGCTTAACAGCAGCCCAACCAAGCTGAGTTTCCATCAACTGGCCGATGTTCATTCGTGACGGAACACCAAGAGGGTTCAGACACACATCAAGCACTGTACCATCTTCCATGAACGGCATATCTTCCTCAGGGAGAATTCGGCTTACAACACCCTTGTTTCCGTGTCGTCCTGCCATCTTGTCACCTTGACGAAGTTTTCTCTTTGTAGCAATGAGCACCTTCACGGTCTCCTCAACGCCCGGCGGCAGTTCATCATTGTTGCTGCGCTTCAAACGCTGTACATCAATGACGGTACCTTCAGTACCGTGAGGAACCTTCAAGGAGGTATCCCTTACTTCTTTTGCCTTTTCTCCAAAAATAGAGTTAAGCAACTTGAACTCAGGGGTGGTATCACTCTCACTCTTAGGAGTAACCTTACCCACCAAGATTGATCCAGGTCTCACTGTTGTTCCTATGCGAACAATACCATCCTCATCGAGTTGCTCAAGCATCTTCTCGCTGGTATTGGGAATATCCCTGGTCAACTTCTCCGGCCCGAGCTTGGTCTCTCGAATATCAGTTGAGAACTCCTTGATGTGCACAGAAGTGAAAATATCATCCTTGACAACACGCTCACTGATTAGAACCGCATCCTCATAGTTATATCCATTCCAAGGAACAAATCCGACGAGGATATTTCGGCCAAGGGCAAGTTCACCACTTTGAGTAGCAGGGCCATCAGCGATGACCTGACCAGCAGCTATATGGTCACCAAACCCGATTATCGGCTTTTGGTTGAAACAGGTATCTTGGTTGGTTCTCTGGTACTTTTGCACCTCATATACATCAACCTCACCCTCGATCTCAGCATTGTCAACTCTTATACAAATTTTCTCTGCGCTGACATATTCAACAACTCCTGCACGTTTGGCCTTAATCAAGACGCCACTATCGTAAGCAGCTTTTCCTTCCATACCGGTTCCGACACGCGGGGTTTCCGGAAATACCAAAGGAACAGCCTGACGCTGCATGTTAGAACCCATCAATGCACGGTTGGCATCGTCGTGTTCAAGGAACGGAATCAAAGAAGCTGCTACGCTGAGCACCTGTTTTGGAGAAACATCCATGTACTTGATGTCCATAGCAGGCTTGGTTGAATAGTCACCACTTTTTCGTACAGGAATCTCCCTATCCGTAAAATTACCATCATCATCAACATGCGCAGAACCTTGGGCAATGAAGAATTTCTCTTCGTCATTTGCATCAAGATATCTATACTGCTTGGTGACAACACCATTTACCACCTTTCGATAAGGAGTCTCCAAGAAGCCATGCTGGTTGATCCTGGTATAATTTGCCAAAGAAACGATAAGACCAATATTCGGTCCTTCAGGAGTTTCAATCGGACAAATACGACCATAATGGGTGTAGTGAACATCACGGACTTCAAACCCTGCACGATCTCTACTGAGACCTCCAGGGCCGAGTGCATTAAGCCTTCGTTTATGGGTAAGCTCAGCAAGTGGGTTGACCTGATCCATGAACTGTGACAACTGACTGGAACCAAAAAATTCCTTTATAGCGGCAACAATGGGCTTGATGGATATCAAATCCTGAGGCTTTACAGACCCACTTTCAAGGTTCATGCGCTCTTTTGCAATACGCTCCATACGTGCAAATGCACTCTTGAGAGCATTTTGCAAGAGCTCACCGACGGAGCGAACACGACGATTGCCCAGATGGTCGATATCATCGACATTTTCCTCACGGATAAAGACCTTGATGAGGAAATTCATCGTATTGACAATGTCACTGGGAGTAAGCACTGTCAAATCAGTAGAGGCATTCTCCTCTTCTTCTTCAGTACCTGTACCAAACTTCTTATTAAATTTATAACGACCAACAGATCCAAGGTCATACCTGCGACTGGAGAAGAACATATCAGGAAGGTCTTTTTCTGCCCGTTCGATGGCTATCATCTCCCCTGGCATCAGGACAGAGAAAATAGGAGAAAGAACATCTTCCTTTGTAGGCTCATCATACCCTTCTCTGGTGTACTTGGCATCTTCAATCTCAAAACAGTTGAGAATCATGTCACTATGGAGAGAGCCTTCTCCCCGTAGATTTACCAGATCCACTGTTGTTACGTCCAACTTGAGAAGCTCATCAATTTCATGGGCATGGAGCATGTCTCCTGCACGAAGGACCTTCTTATGTTCTCCTTCAACAGTTGCATAGATATCCTTGTAAAGATATCTATTCTCAAGACTACTCTTGAGCTCGACATCGTCAGCAAGCTCCACTGTTTCACCAGCATAAAACTGTTCGAGAATTTTTTCTCGAGTATCAAAACCGATTGCACGAAGGAACAACGTACCTAAAATACGCTTCTTTCGGTCGATTTTTGTATAAATCAAGTGCTTTTTATCATCAATCTCAAACTCCAACCAAGACCCTCGGTACGGAATGATTCTTGAGGAGTAGACATCCTTTTCATTTGAAAAAATAACGCCTGGAGAACGGTGTATCTGGCTTACTACGACACGCTCCGCTCCGTTGATGATGAATGTTCCTCGATTAGTCATCAGTGGGATATCACCAAAGAAGATCTCCTTCTCTCGCATCTCACCGTTGGAGAACTCAAGACTGATCGTGACTTTGATGGGAACACTGTAAGAACGACCTTTCTTCTTGCACTCCGTCTCGGAGAACTTGATATTATCAAGATCAATCGTATATCCCTTATAGGCAAGACGCATCTCACCATTGGGGCTGTCAATGGGGAAGGTTGTATGAAACACTTCCTCCAGCCCGCACGACGGATCTGGGCTCAAACCCTGCCTACAGCGCTCTATCTGTAAAAATCTTTCATAGGAATCAAGCTGGACTCCAATGAGATTGGGCAGTTCACAAACTTCATGTATTTCAGAACCGATGTACGTGCGTGTTATGGATTTGCCTGTGGCAACCATCATGTACCCTCCAAAGTCAATTGAGAAACAGACTGAATTCCCTCACTGTCGAGGGAAAACAAAGACACAATAGGCCACCGGTGTCTATCCGGTGGCTCAATGAACCGGGCTAACGCCCTTTAACAAAGAACAAGAGCAGGGAATTGGACTGATCCAACTCCCCTGACTCGGATTAGTCAACGGGCTTAACCTCAACAGTACAACCGGTAGCTTCAAGCTTTTCCTTGAGAGCAGCGGCATCTGCCTTGCTGACACTTTCCTTGATGACCTTATCGCCGGCTTCAACAAGTTCTTTCGCTTCTTTCAAGCCAAGACCTGTGATAGCACGAACTTCCTTGATTGCAGCAATTTTCTTGCTAGGATCAGCAGCCTTGAGGATAACGTTGAATTCTGTGGGCTCCTCAACAGCAGCGACCTCAGCAGCAGGACCAGCAGCAACAGCGGCTGCAGCAGCCTGTACACCGAACTTCTCTTCCATCATCTTGATAAGGTCAGCGACCTCCATGACGGACATGCTTGCAATCGATTCCAAAATTTCTTCTTTAGTAGCCATATTATCTTCTCCTTATAAAGATTTTGTCTACACAGTCATAGCAGGTTACCTGTGAAGACTAAGACTGTGTCTAGTTTTCTTCGCTGGCGGGAACTGCCCCACCGTTCTTCTCTACATATGCTAGCAAAGTTGCTGCCAACTTCTGGACAGGTGCCTTCATAGTACCCATCAAGGAAGCAATCAACTCAAGCTTGCTCGGCAACTTACTGAAGGCTTCCACTTCATCAGCAGTGAAAAACTTACCTTCAAGAAGAGCACCCTTGACCTCAAGTTTGGCTCCGTCTTTTGCTAAAGCATAGATATCTTTCGCAACTGCATTTGCCTCATCACCACGCACGAGTGCAATTGCAGTAGGACCAACCAACTGCTCATCAGCTTTGTTGTCAAGTTCAGACAACGCAATCTTGGCGAATCTGTTCTTCACGACGCGGAATGCCGCATCTTTCTTCAGAAGGCTTCGTCTCAGTTTGGTAATCTGTTCGACAGTCATACCGCGGTAATCGGTGAAGATATAACCGGTGTACTGACTGAATTCATCCTTCAATGCCTTGACAGCTTCTTCTTTGGCAGGGGTAATACGAGTCTTGTAATCCATAATGTCTATCTCCTCTTATACCTACGCCGTCAGCTCTTTCACATTGACCCGTACGCCAGGTCCCATTGTGGAAGAAAGTGCGATACTGACTACAAAATCAGCCTTTGCATCGGATGGCTTCTTGCGGATGATTTCCTTGACAACAGCCCGTGCGTTTTCACTTACGAGTGCAGGATCCATGGAAACCTTACCTACAGCGAGGTGAATAACGTTGGTCTTGTCAGAACGGAACTCAACACGACCCTTGGTGAGCTCAGCAAGTGCTCCCTTCACATCAAAGGTAACTGTCTGAGTCTTGGGGTTCGGCATCAAACCTCTGCGGCCTAAGATAGGACCAAGGCGACCTACGTCCTTCATCATGTCAGGAGTAGCAACTGCGACATCAAAGTCCATCCAGCCACCACGAATCTTTTCAATCAGATCATCATCTCCGACATAGGCAGCACCTGCCTGTCGAGCCTCTTCAGCTTTCTCTCCCTTGGCAAATACAAGAACTCTCTTTTGTGCAGAGAACTGATTGGGGAGAACCACCGTGTCACGAACACTCTGGCTTTTCTTGAGGGTAAGCTTGACTGAAACCTCGACGGTTTCGTCAAAATTAGCAAAGGCAATCTCCTTTACCAAGGCTGCAGCCTCATCAACAGAGTAGAGCTTCTCACGGTCAATTTTTTTGATACTTTCGCGATACTTCTTTCCGTGTTTCATATTACTGCTCCACCTCTACACCCATACTGCGGGCTGTTCCTGCAATGATTTTCTTTGCCGCTTCAATGTCATTTGCATTGAGGTCAGGCATTTTAGTCGTTGCAATTTCAGTCAGTTGCTCTTGGGAGAGCTTTCCAACCTTCACCTTGTTAGGACTTCCGCTACCGTTTGCAAGGCCTAAAGCCTTCTTGATCAAAACAGCAGCTGGAGGAGTCTTCAAAATGAATGTGAAGCTCTTGTCAGCATAGACAGTGATAATGACGGGAAGAATGAGTCCGGGTTCATAGTTCTTTGTCTTGTCATTGAACTCCTGGACAAACTTGGGGGCACTGACACCATGAGGTCCAAGCGCGGGCCCAACAGGGGGTGCCGGCGTAGCCTTCTGGGCAGGGCACTGCAACTTGATTATTGCAGTCACCTTTTTCTTTGCCATGTTTCTCTCCTTACGCGACAAATCCAGCCAATGGCTGGTATTCCGCGCTGGTATTAACGCCTGTCATACGATCAGGCTCCCACCTCATCAATGATGAGGGAGTAATCATACACAAATGGACTCGGTTGTAAAAGAACAGAAAACTCTCGTATAGCCATCCAGTCCAAAGACGACTACAGAATCTTTTCTACTTGCAAGAAATCCACCTCAACCGGAGTGGAGCGTCCAAAAATACCGACGCTGACCCGCATGCGGGCTTTTTCGAGATTGACCTCTTCAATGACACCAGTAAAGGAGTCGAAGGGTCCCTCAATAATACGAACCTGCTCTCCAATGGAGAAAGTTTGCTTTGGCTTAAAGACTTTCTCAGCAGGAAGATCACCGGTCTTCTGGAAGAGGCTTTTTACCTCACCGGAAGAGAGCGGCTGTGGTTTCATGTTGTCATTGGGTGTTACAAACCCTGTTACACCTTGAATTCTCTTTATCTGTGAGCACCAAATCTTCCAACTATTTTCAGGCAAATCAAGCTCTACAAGAATATATCCAGGAAGAATTTTGCGTTTTACATCACGCCTTACACCGTCTTTGACTTCAACGACGGTCTCAAAGGGGACCTTGACATCAGTACAGACAAGCGCGAAATCCGTATCGGTTTCGCGCATCTTGTTGATGATTCGCTCAATCTTCTGCTCGTATCCAGAATAAGTATGTACTACGTACCAGCCCTTTGCCATGACCCCGCCTTACAGAATGAAAAGAATTCCCTTGAGCAGGAGGAAGTCCACCAACCCAAGAAAAAGTGCGACAATGACAGTGGAGACAAGTACTACCTTGGTGGAAGAAATAACAGCTTCACGGGAGGGCCAGACAACTTTTTTAAGTTCCAGTTGTGACTCCTTGAAATATCGTAACAGCTTCTTCATGAAAGGCTCCTTGTGAAAAAGATCGAGAAGCAGACAGGCCAAGAAGGATTCGAACCCTCAACATCCGGTTTTGGAGACCAGCGCTCTACCAGTTGGAGCTATTGGCCTATTTGCTTCTCGATCGCAATTACCTTATTTAATCTTTGTCTCGCGATGCAAGGTGTGCTTGCGATCAAACGGACAAAACTTCGACAGCTCAAGCTTTCCTTGAGTGTTTCTACGATTCTTTTCAGTGGTATAGTTCTTTTGCTTGCATTCAGTGCACTGCAGAGCGATCTTCTCCACCGGCCCTTTCTTCTTTGCATCAGCCATTTCCTGCTCCTCGGTGAACAATCACCTTTACCCGTCCTTGCAACGGATGGGGATAAAAAAAGAGCCCTCGAACGGATTTGAACCGTTGACCCCCACCTTACCATGGTGGTGCTCTACCGACTGAGCTACAAGGGCGTCGGTCGCAATAAACAGGAAAAGACAAACATCCAAACCTGCAACATGCAAAACGAAACTTACCAGAGTGTCCCAGTTTTGTCAATATACCTTAGCAAGTTTCATCAAAAAGATGAAGTAGTTGCCCATAATTATGCAATCAAGTATAGTAAATATGAGTTATTTGTACCAAAAGCAAGGAGTTCCTATGAAGAACCAACAAAAAACGAGGTATGGTCATACCCCTGAAGATATTGCTCAGGATTTTGCTGAACATCTCAAATACAGCCAAGATGCAGAGATGTATCACACCACCAAAGAGGGAAGATACACTGCCTTAGCACTTTCTGTTCGAGATAGAATCATACATCAATGGAATTTAAGTCGAAAAACACAACGCAAAAACAGCGCAAAACGAGTATACTATCTTTCTTTGGAATTCTTGATGGGTCGGGCCATGACCAACAATATCATAAACCTTCAGATCGAAGACCAGGTCAAAAATGCTCTATCCTCCCTAGGGTACACGTATGAGGAAATTTGCGACATAGAGCCAGATGCAGGACTGGGAAATGGAGGTCTTGGAAGACTTGCTGCTTGTTTTCTTGACTCGTTGGCCACTCTTGAGATCCCGGCATATGGGTATGGTATCAGGTATAATTACGGAATTTTCCGCCAGCAAATTAAAAACGGCTGGCAGGTCGAGCAACCTGATAATTGGCTCAGAGATGGAAATCCTTGGGAGATACTGAGACCTGATGTAGTCTACCCTGTCCAGTTTGGAGGAGAGGTCCAGGTTATTCGCGAACAGGGAAGGGACAACTTCAAGTGGATTGGTTCTGAAGTAGTGCAAGGAATAGCGTATGACACCCCGATCATCGGCTACGGCTGCAAAACGGTCAATACATTACGGCTATGGTCTGCCAAGAGCCCGGAAGAATTCAACTTCCATGAGTTCAATGATGGTGACTATACCGAAGCGGTTCGTGCAAAAATAACGGCTGAAAACCTCAGCCAGGTTCTCTACCCTAATGATACTCTGTACATGGGCAAGGAACTCAGATTGAAGCAACAATATTTCTTTGTTGCCTGCTCTCTTGCTGATATTGTCAGAAGATTCAAACGAGAGAACCAGAAATGGTCTCAATTTCCTGATTTTGCAGCAATTCAACTCAATGACACTCATCCGTCATTGGCAGTTCCCGAGCTCATGCGCATACTTCTTGACCAAGAAGGCCTGCAATGGGATGAGGCCTGGAACACTACAGTACAGGCGCTCGGATATACAAACCATACTCTCATGCCCGAAGCTCTTGAGAAGTGGTCTTTGCCGATGCTGCAAAAAATTCTGCCAAGGCATATGCAGATTATTTACGAAATCAATCATCGATTTTTACAACATGCAGTTTCATATTTCCCGCTTCAACCACAGATGCTCGGCAAGATAAGCATTATTGAAGAGACAAATCCCAAGCAGGTGAGAATGGCCCATCTGGCAATAATCGGAAGCCACAGCACCAATGGTGTTGCAGAGCTGCATTCCGAGCTGTTGAAAAAGAGCATGTTTCCTCAGTTCAACCTCATTTTCAAAGATAGATTCAACAACAAGACAAACGGAATTACACAAAGACGATGGTTGCTTGCATCAAATCCCGGGCTTTCTGCATTGATAAACAGCGCGATAGGCGATGGTTGGATTACTGATTTCAGCCAGATTGCCAAGCTCAGACCTTTTGCCGATGATAAGAACTTTCTTTCCGACTTTGCAACAGTCAAAGCGGAAAACAAGAGAAGAGCGGCAGCGTTCTTGAAGGCAGACTGCAATCTCGTCATCAATGAAGACTCTTTCTTTGACGTCCAGGTCAAGCGCATCCATGAGTATAAGAGACAATTGCTCAATGCACTGAATATCCTGCTCATCTATGATGACCTCAAAGCAGGAGGGAATGCCACAAAGGACATGGAGCACACCACGTTCCTCTTTGGCGGGAAGGCTGCCCCTGGCTATGTAAACGCAAAATTGATCATCAAACTTATCAACAATATTGCAAAGGTCATCAATGCAGATCCTGCTACAAGAGACAAGCTTTCTGTTTATTTCATGCCCAACTACCGGGTATCAATGGCAGAGCAGATCATTCCAGCAACAGACCTTTCTCAGCAAATCTCTACAGCCGGGACTGAAGCTTCAGGAACCGGCAACATGAAGTTCATGTGCAACGGAGCGCTTACAATCGGTACCATGGATGGGGCAAATGTGGAGATGGCACAAGAGGCGGGAGAAGAGAACCTTTTCATCTTCGGTCATACAGAGCAAGAAATTGCAAAACTCAGCCTATCCTATGATCCTTTCTCTTTTGTCATGAAAGACAGGGAAATCAAGACTGCAATCGATTTGCTCTTCAGTGGCTATTTCAACGTCAACGAGCCAAACATTTTTGAACCACTCAGAAGAAGCTTGTTTGAGGAAGGAGACCGCTATTTCCACTTTGCAGATCTTCGAATGTACAGTGATGCACACCGAAAAGCTCGAGAGCTCTATCACAATGACAAGAGCGAGTGGAATCGACGGGCAGTACTCAATATTGCCTCAAGCAGCAAATTCTCCAGTGATCGAACCATTGAGGAATATGCAAAAGACATCTGGAAGATTGATCGTTGTCCTGTAGCAACTGACACAGAGGGTGAAACAGCCTTGCAGGATGCTAAAAAGCGTACATAAGGTCCTTGTTTCCTGATTTTCATCACCTTGATTGTTCAAGGTGATATTTTTTCGTCATATCCCATATGTATAATCATATTCATTATAGGAAATAGTGAAATGAATTCTATTTTGTCATAATTTTATGACATATTTCCGTCATTCATGGTTTTGTTTTGATATATTTATAGCATGCACACATTCTGGGACAGAGTTAAAATCCTCATCGGGGCTTCAAGTGTCGTCGAGATGGCTAAAATCCTTCAAGTAAAACGCAGCACCTTATCAAGCTGGGTACAGACAGACAGAAAACCCCCTTATGAAGTGTTGAAGAAAATCATGCAAGAAACAGGACTCGGAATTGAAGAACTGGATAGAAGCTTTTCCTGGGATGGTTATGAAGAAGTTGCAGAGAATGTCAACCTAAAAAGAAAGAACATCATCAATCAAATTGAAGGCCTCGGAGAGAATGAACTTGAAGTCATTCAGAGTTTTCTTCACTATGTGCAAAAAGACAATCCTAGGAAGCAAAACCAGGAATAAGTTTCGTCAGATAGGGAGCAAGAAGCGCTAAAAGCGGCGCTATCACCATTGCAGGAAGAAAGTTACCTGTCTTAGTCTTTTTAATATCAAGAAGGCCGAAACCAATCATCAAAAGAAGAACACCCCCCACAGCAGCCAGTTCATTGATTCCACTCTCTCCAAGAATTGGAGAAATCCAAGCACCGGCAAGAGTGAAGAACCCCTGATACAGCAGGATGAACAGGGCACTCATTATCACCCCCGGCCCGTACGCAGCGCTGAATATTATCGCCATGCATCCATCCATGATGGATTTTACCAAGAGCAACTGATAGTCTTTGACAGTCCCAGCCTGTATAGATCCGACTACGGTCATGGCTCCACTGCAAAACAACAAGGAGGCATTCAGAAAGCCCAGGGCAAAATTCCGGGCACTCTCTGCATCTTCCTGCCGTCCTCTGCGCAACTTGATTTCCATCCAAGCCCCAAACTCTAGAATGCCGTCTTCTATGCGTAATGCATAACCGAGGAATCCTCCGATGACAACTGAAAACAACAAAATCAGGAAGGACCCGCTTTGCATCGCCATCGACATACCGATGACCAAAGTAATCAAACCCGAGGCAGTAAAAACCACTTGTTGGTAAGACTCTTTGAGCTTATTCTTCAGGACCAACCCCAAAAGAGAGCCAATGATGACCATAAGGGCATTGAAATACGTAGCAATCATAATGGCATGGAGTATAATACGTTTGAACATCTCTCACAAGGAAACAGGATGCAAAATATTATTTTAGCAGCAGGACTGGGTAGTAGAAGTGAAGGCAAAAAACTATTGCTGCCCTATAAAGGAGAGCCCATTGTTGCTGTTGCCGTTAAGGCTTCCCTAGAAGCAGGCCTTGATACCATTGTGGTTACCGGCTATCAGCATGAGATGATCGAGCAGCAGATTGCAGGCTATCAAAGTGACAAGCTCAAGATTGTAATAAACGACCATTATGTTCAAGGACAGGGAAGTTCCACCATTTGTGGAGTTTCTCATCTCAATGCTCAAGAGTCGTTTTTCATCTCTCTTGCCGATATGCCCCTTATTGAGGCCCGTCACTATGCCTTTCTCATGGAGTTTGAAGAGCATGCAGTAGTACGGCCTTGCTACAAAGGAAGACTGGGACATCCTGTGATGCTACAGCCTTCCTTTATTCCAATCATCAAAAGCCAGAAGCCTTCTTTTACCATGCGATCACTTCTATCTGCCTACCCCATCTTCCGTGTTGTTGTTGACGAGCAAGCCTACATACAGGATGTCGACACACTGGCCGAATACCAAAAAGTCCTTACATTGACAGGGCAACAACCTGAGAATCCTTGCAGGTAAGCATGATGGATGAACCTGCAACGAAATCTCCTCCGAGCATTTGAACAGAGAGAGGATTTTCCACCATCCTCTGAATTGCCCGCTTGATCGGTCGCGCGCCATAGACAGGGTCATAGCCGACCTGATAGAGAATATCGACTACTGAATCGTCCCAAGAAAGTGAGAACCCTCGATTCTCAAGCCTTTGCTTGAGCATCTGCAATTGCAATACCACTATCTTGCGGATCTGCTCTTCTTTGAGTCTTTCAAAGATAACAATCTCGTCCAAGCGATTGATGAACTCAGGCTTGAAGGAAGCATGAATGATATCCATTACAAGAGCCGAGCCCTCCTCATGACTCTTAGCTGAAAGCAGTTGCTGACTTCCAAGATTGCTTGTCATGATAATCACCGTATTGGTGAAGTCCACCAATCGACCCTGCCCGTCGGTCAATCTGCCGTCATCAAGCAACTGAAGCAATACATTGAACACATCCGGATGAGCTTTCTCTATTTCATCGAAGAGGATGACCGAATAAGGTCTTCTGCGCACCACCTCGGTCAATTGTCCACCCTGGTCATATCCTACGTATCCCGGAGGAGCCCCTATAAGCCTGCTTACGGAGAACTTCTCCATATATTCGCTCATATCAATACGGGTGAGAGCTTTTTCATCATCAAATAAAAACTGTGCCAATACCTTTGCAAGCAGAGTCTTCCCCACTCCAGTAGGCCCGGCAAAGAGGAATGACCCCAAGGGCTTATGCTCATCACCTATACCTGCCTTATTTCGACGAATAGCATTGCTCACCGCTTCAATTGCTTGTGTCTGTCCTATCACCTGCTGAGCAAGCGTCTGATCCAGATGCAAGTACTTTTGCATCTCACTACCCTTCATTTTTGCTATTGGAACCCCTGTCCAATTGCTGACAATCCGAGCGATGTCATCCTCGCAGACCTCTTCACGCAGCATCCGCTTGCCCTCAACCTGTACGGATGCAAGCTGTTCACTCATCTGCTCTATCTTCTTAGTGAGTTCAGGAATCTGTCCATGCTTGATCTGAGCAGCTTTTGCGAGGTCTGCATCTCGTTCAGCACGTTGTTCTTCCACTTTGAGCTGTTCAAGTTGTGCTTTATACTTTCTTAGCTCTGCAATAGAGTTCCGTTCATTACCCCATTGCAAATGCATGGCATCATATTTTGATTTCAGTTCGCTCAGCTCTGCATGCAATTTCTCCAAACGATCCTTGCTTGCCTTATCGGTTTCCCTACAAAGCGCCTGCTTTTCAATATTCAGTTGCAGTATCTTCCTTTGGATATGATCAAGCTCCTGAGGTTGACTCTCTATCTCCATTTTCAACTGACTTGCTGCCTCATCAACCAAATCTATGGCCTTATCCGGCAAAAACCGGTTGGTGATATACCGATTGCTTAAGGTGGCGGCAGAAACCAGAGCCTCATCCTTGATACGTACACCATGATGAACCTCATACCGTTCCTTCAACCCACGGAGAATGGCGATGGTGGACTCTACTGATGGTTCAGAGGTAAACACCGGTTGAAACCGTCGCTCAAGAGCCTTGTCTGTTTCAATATACTTGCGATACTCATCAAGGGTGGTAGCCCCTATTGTATGCAATTCGCCACGGGAGAGCGCTGGCTTTATGAGGTTGGAGGCGTCTGTAGAGCCTTCACTTGCTCCTGCTCCCACAATGGTGTGCAACTCATCTATGAAGAGAATGATGGCTCCTTCACTGCTTGTCACTTCCTTCACTACCGCTTTCAAGCGTTCTTCGAACTCTCCCCTGAATTTTGCTCCTGCAACCAAAGCTCCGACATCCAAACTCAAGATACGTTTATTCTTCAATGATTCAGGAACATCCTCAGAGGCAATGCGAATGGCAAGACCTTCTACAATGGCGGTCTTTCCTACCCCTGGTTCTCCGATTAAAACAGGGTTGTTCTTTGTCCTTCTAGAAAGTACCTGCATCACTCTCCGGATTTCTTCATCACGACCAATGACAGGGTCAAGCTTTCCCAAACGAGCAAGCTGGGTCATGTCCCTGCAGTATTTCTCCAAAGCCTGATACCGGCTTTCAGGATCCTCACTTTGAATTGTTTGGTTTCCGCGTATAGTCTGTAAGGCCTGCATCACCGATTCTTTGGTTGCACCCAAGCTCTTGAGAGTCCTGGATGCAGCAGAGTTGTCCTCAAGTATGGCCAGAAGAACATGTTCTGCACTGACATACTGGTCCTTGAACTCTCTCGCTATTTTATCAGCTGCATACAACTGATTACCCAGTTGTGCAGAAATTGAGCGCTTGGTATTGGACCCATAGACTTTGGGCAACTTGTTCACCAATTCCTGAAGCTTGGCATTCACAGAGGCCAAGGGAACTCCAAGTCTCTCAAACAGGGGCGTCAACAAGCCCTCTTTTTGGGCAAGCAAGGCCAAAAGCAAGTGTTCTGTACTTATTTCAGCATTGCCATGCTCATTCGCAAGCATATCGGCATCTCCGATCGCCTGACGCAGTTTAATTGTCATTGAATCAATATTCATGGATACTCCTCACCTTAGGGTATGAAGCAACCGAACCCTTTCGAGGTCCTTTTCCTGTACACACCTAATATAATGAGGATTGCTTCTATCGGCTAGGCTCTGGTTCTTTGCGATAAAAATTAAGATAAGAGCTGACCAATTGTTTGGAAATCTGCATGTCGAAGGTATCGAGAAAAGCAACTTGGAAACAGGAAGACTCCAGCAAGAGTAAAAGATGGTCTGCCAGCTTGTTCAAGTCACATTCAATGATATCCCCGTTCAAAACACCCATTCTCAACAACCGTTTGAAAAGGATTGTAAGCTTTGCTGTTCTCCTGAGGACTATCTCATTGAAGTCACGTCCTTCCCTCTTCATTTGCAACATGACATCCACCAAGCTTGTCAGCTCCCCGTCATGTTCACTTGCTGTTTGCATGATATCCAAACAGATGGTGGTGATGCGACTGATATAATCCTGGTCTGTCGACCAAGCATAGGAAGCATATTTACTGAACATCCTGCCGGTTACCAACTTCACAGCATAGTAGTAAATTTCTTCCTTGTCCTTGAAATATTGATAGATGGTGGGCCTCGAGATTCCACATTCTGAGGCTATCAAAGATAGATTGGAGTCACGATATCCTTCCCTGGCAAACACTTTGAGTGCCGTTTGCAGAATTTTCTCCTTTCTTTCTTCATGATCTATCTTCTTGGGCATCCCTTTCACCCCCGTGATTTGATACAGTTTTCTCTTGTTGCATTACAATATATCATTATACTGTAAAATACTCTAGAATACATTTGGAGATTCACCATGGTTTTGTGGCTTCTTTTAGGCTGTATACTCTTGCTTTTGCTTGTAATTTTGCTCAGAACGGTTATTCTGAGAGACCCTCCTTTGTTAAACGACCTCACATACCAGACGCAAACAGATCCTGCCTTGTATGAGATTCTTTCCAAGGCTATTGAGTACAAGACCATTTCCCACCTCCAACCCGATCAAACGAACTGGGGAGAATTTGAAGGCCTCATTGCACACCTAGCACAGAGCTTCCCCCTTTGCAACCAGCATAGAATCAAGGCAACACAGATAGGGGACTACAATCTTCTCTATCATTTTGAAGGAGAGTCTGACACTGAACCTGCATTGCTTCTAGCACATCTTGATGTTGTCGATGCCAAGGAAGCCTTATGGTCACAGGCACCTTTTAAGGGTACCATCGACGATGACTTTCTTTACGGACGGGGGAGCTTTGACTGCAAGTTGCAAGTGATCACCATTTTAGCCAGCTTTGAAGCGTTGCTTGCAAGAAACCAAAAACCAAAACGAAGTTGGTATGTGGCCTTTGGCTGCGATGAGGAGTGCAACCAAGCCAAAGAGGGTGCATATCGCATTGCCCAGTATCTCAAGAATCAAGATCTGCATTTCTCCATGATTCTCGATGAGGGAGGAGTGGTAAGCAAAAATTATATCAAGGGCTTTAGGCAAAGCATTGCCGTGGTCGGTATCGCTGAAAAGGGTTATGCAGATATTTCCCTCTGCATAGACAAGAAGTCGGGACACTCATCGACCCCGAGCTTTCCTACCGCCTTGGGATCGATTTGCAAAGCCCTGCACCGCATTGAAAGACATCAAATGCCTGTCCACCTTACCTACCCTATCAAGCAGATGCTCTACAAACTTGGCAAGGAAGGTCCTTTTCTCTATAGCCTGCTTTTTCTCAACCTATGGGTATCTTGGCCCCTGATAGCCCTTATTTTCAAAAAAAATCCAACACTCAATGCAACCATCAGGAGCACTGTCGTAGGGACAGTCATCCAGGCCAGCAAGCAGAACAATGTAATTTCAAAAGAGGCAAAAGCGGTAATCAACGTTCGGCTTCTCAGTGAAGATACTCCCCAGGCAGTGGTCAATCATATCCATAAAGTCTGCAAAGAGCCCTCATTGCAAGTTCAACTTATTCATGCTGTAGAAAGTTCTAAAATCAGCACTATAGAGAGCCAAGCATACTCTGTTTTAAGCCAGACAATCTCTTCTGTCTTCCCCGATGCTCTTATAACACCCTATCTGATGCTCGGTGCTACAGATGCACGCAAGTATCAAGGACTATCCGAGGCAGTCTACCGGTTCACTCCAGCTCGGATGACACAGAAAGAGGTAGACAGGATGCATGCCGAGGATGAGCGTATCAGCTTGGGCAACATATGCTTGGCCAAACAGTTCTATGAATCATTGCTGTCTAGGTGGTAAAAGAAGACAAGGCCCCTTTGTCGGAGCCTTGCCTGTGTACAGGATGGTTGTTCTAACCGTTATTTAATTTTTACTTCAATAGCTTTGGGTTTTGCGACTTCCTTCTTAGGAAGCGTAAGCTTCAGAATTCCGTCCTTGAATTCTCCTTCGATCTTCTCTTCATCCACATCTTCAGGAAGGGAGAAGGAACGTTCGAAGCACTGGTAACATCGTTCCGATACAAGATGTTTTTTCTCTTTTTCTTCCTTTTTGCTCTGTTTGGTAGAGCTCAATTTCAATACGTGCTTTTCGATGCTCACCTTGACTTCTTCCTGTTTATACCCAGGAAGCTCTGCTTCCAAGACATAGGCCTCATCATGTTCAGAGATGTCTACGGCTGGAATCCTTGAAGGAGTCAAACCCCAATCACCTAAAAAATCGTTGAACAATGAATCAAAAGCTGAGACCATTGGTGAATCATAGTTTCTTTTTGCTAAGTATTTCATAGTACACCTCCGTGTTCTGTATGTTTTCTTTTCACCTTTCCAGGTTCACCAATAGTAATGCAACAACCATGCCAAATATTTCCCCATCAACGCCAGATGTTATTATTTGTTTTTATTATAATACTTTATACTCTTTCTTGGAATTAAAGTTCAAGGCAAACAGATATATAATTGTAAGAGAGTGGGCCAAGGAGATACCCACTCTCAAAATCGAGACGAAAAAATGTATCATTTTGACACAATATAAAGGAAAAGGCTTATTTCCTTGTGTCTATCTGCCCTCTATTTTTTTATAATGCATCAGATAGGGTCGCTACCATCACAGCCTTGATGGTATGCATACGATTCTCAGCTTCATCAAACACGACAGAGTGTTTGCTTCTAAACACCTGGTCAGTCACCTCAAGTTCAGAAAGTCCAAATTGAGCATGTATCTGTTGTGCCACAGAGGTGTTGAGGTCATGGAATGAAGGGAGGCAGTGCTCAAACAATACGTTTGGATTACCTGAAGCATTCAGAAGATCCATCGTGACTTGGTAGTCTTTCAATAGCTCTATCCTTTTTGCAGTCTGGTCTTCTTCTCCCATCGAAACCCATACATCGGTGTAGATGACATCAACACCCTGTACCGCCTCATAAGGGTCGGTTGTAACAGATATCTTAGCTCCACTTTTTTCAATATCCAGAGAAAGCTCGTCAAGAAGCTGTTGGTTAGGGAAAAGTTCTTTCGGGGCAGCAATACGGTATTCCATGCCAAGCTTTGCAGCTCCTATCATAAGCGCATTTGATACGTTGTTCCGACCATCTCCGATATAGGCGAACTTCAGATCCTTTGGCACCTTATTTGAATATTCCATTGCGGTCAGTACATCAGCCAATACCTGGGTAGGGTGATCATCATCGGTAAGGCCATTCCAGACTGGAACATTGCTGTGCTCAGCAATCAAGCGGATGATCTGGGGACTAAATCCGCGATACTGAATGCCGTCATACATCCGTCCCAATACCTTGGCGGTATCTTCAATGGATTCTTTCTTCCCCATCTGGCTATTGGTCAGGAAGGTAACCTGAGCGCCTTCATCAAAAGCGGCAACTTCAAACGAGCAACGGGTCCGGGTGGAGCTTTTATCAAAGATCAGTACAATATTTTTCCCATCAAGTAGTTTTCCCTGCAAAGCGGGGGGATATGAAAGTCCTTTCTTCTTCGCTTTCAGCTGTAATGAGAGTTCCAGCAGGTCTAGAATTTCCTCTCCACTGTAATCTTTGAGAGTCAAAAAACTGCGGCCTTTTAATGATTTCATGATATCCTCCGTTGCTATAGATAGGTCATCTTACATATTTATACAATATATGTCAACTTTTTTGCATATATATTACATTAATACCGAATATAGTGTATATCTATGCAACAATCATCATACTACAAAAAACCTCCCGGGGTAAGCCAGGAGGTTGTAGTTCTTTAATCCGTACGTCAGTCGACCAGCACTACTTCACCGTTTCCATACCGCTGTGCGACATAGTTCTTAATCTTATCCCCTCGAAGAGCCTTAACCAATGCAACAATGGCAGGATCGTTCTCACGGCCTTGCTTGACGGCAACAACATTCACATAAGGACTATCGGCACCTTCAACCAACAAACCGTCACGTGTGGCGACCAGTCCTGCTGGTATTGCATAGTTGCCATTGATGATTGCACCATCAACATCCTGCAGTACACGAGGAAGGCTTGCTGCCTCTATCTCGCGGAATCTGAAGTTTCTAGGGTTGGTGGCAATATCGAGCGGAGTAGCTTCAAGCCCTACATTTGCCCTCAAGGTGATCAAACCAGCACTTTGAAGCAGCAAGAGTGCACGGCCTTCGTTGGTTGGGTCGTTGGGGATTGCGATGGTAGCTCCATTGGGAAGATCCTTGAGAGTCTTGTGCTTTCTTGAATACAGAGCAAAAGGTTCTACATGAATGCCTCCTGCATTAGCAAGATGATACCCACGATCCCTGTTAAATGATTCAAGATACGGAATATGCTGGAAGAAGTTGGCATCCAGCTCTCCTGTCTCAAGAGCTTCATTAGGGGTTACATAGTCTGTGAACTCCTGCACCTTGAGGGTATAGCCCTGCGCTGCAAGCTCCTCAACAACCAAGTTCAAGAATGCCGCATGGGGTTCTGGTGTAGCCCCTACGACGATGGTGTTGGCGCTAGATTGCTCTTTCGTCCCTGCCCCGAACAATGTTGCCGCAAGCAGCAGCACGAGTGCAATTGTAGTAATTTTTTTCATAGTTTCTCCTTCTCCCAGATTTTCTGAGAGGCGTCTAGGAAGTAGTGATAATTGTAATCAACGACGGGAAAGCAACCTGCCGCTGATCTTGTTGCCGATCACCTGGATAATCTCAACGAGGACCAGAATGATTACGACGGCCACGAGCATGATATCTCCCCGAAAGCGCTGATATCCATAACGGATAGCCAAATCGCCTAGCCCGCCTCCTCCAATGGCACCAGCCATGGCTGAATACCCAATGAGGTTGATGATAGTCAGGGTTACACCGCTGACCAAGGAGGGAAGAGCCTCAGGGATCAACACCTTGCAGATAATCTGCATATTGGTGGAACCCATAGCACGGGCGGCCTGAACGACCCCCGGATCCACCTCCTTCAGTGCGGTCTCAATTACTCGAGCCACAAACGGTGCTGCCGCAATGGACAGCGGAACGATGGTTGCTGTGGTTCCTATGCTGGTACCAATAAGCAGCCTGGACAAGGGAAACAGTAATATCATCAAGATGATGAACGGAAAAGACCTCAATACGTTGACGATTCTTCCCAAAACATTATTTAAAACGGGATGAGGGATGATTCCCCCCTGATCCTCTGAGGAGGTTGCAGAGAGAAGAATGCCCAAAGGAAGCCCAAGCAAGAGAGAGAATAAAGTAGAAAAAAAGACCATGCTGAGCGTTTGCAAGGTTGAATCAAAGACCAACATCCAAATTCTGCTGTTCATACCACTGCCTCCTCTTCTACAACAACCCCCATCTGATTCAATGCCTCAATGGCTTTTTGTCGTTGCTCATCACTTCCGCTGATATCGACAAGCATGGTACCGATATCGAGATCACCTACTTTTTGAATCCCTCCAGCACGAATATTGAAATCAACGCCAACCTGCCTGCTTATCTTACTGAGTATCGGTTGGTCAGTGGTTCCTCCCCTGAATCTTAGGGTATAGGCACCTCTTGTTTTTGACCACTGAACCATCTTGTCGGCTGAACTGTCATCAAAACCAGTAAGATGGGATAAAAACTCCTTGGTGACCTCGTGTTTTGGATTGGCAAAAATGTCGGCTACCAAGCCCTCTTCAACCACAACACCATCATTGAGGACTGCAACCTGGTCACAGGCATCACGGACAACCTCCATCTGATGTGTGATCATAACCACGGTAAGACTCATTTTTCGTTGTATCTCTTTTAATAGAGCTAGTATGGAATGTGTTGTCTGGGGGTCGAGTGCACTAGTGGCTTCATCACAAAAGAGTATGTCGGGGTTGGTTGCCAAGGCTCGAGCGATTGCTACACGTTGCTTCTGTCCACCACTTAGGGTGCTGATGGGTGCCTTCCCTCGTCCTTCAAGACCGACTAAGGAAAGAAGTTGTTCAACTCGCTTGTTGATTTCTTCTTTCGAGGTCCCTGTTATTTCCAAAGGATAGGCAATATTCTGAGCAGCATTTCTACTGGAGAATAAATTAAAGTTTTGAAAAATCATGCCTATGCGGCGACGCCTTTGTATGAGTTGCGTTTTAGTTAGGTTGTCAACTCGGATGTCATCAAAATAGACTTCCCCTGCATCAGGACGCTCCAATAGACTTATCAATCTAACCAGCGTCGACTTGCCTGCACCACTTTTTCCTATGATGCCATAGACTGTATTAGAGGGTATAAAGAGACTTATCTGGTTGACCGCATGAAGCGCACCATAACTTCTCTTCAAATCTTTTAACACAATTTGCATACTTATACCCTCAATATTCACTTTTGGAATGAATTGTTACCATCATAGTAAAAAGGCTTATATTGGACAAGGTAGGAAGTGTGGAAATCACACTATTCCTACTATTTGCCTAGCAATTTTTGTTATTTGCCCTCTGAAATGACAAGAGGACGCAGTTGCGTCCTCTCATCTATCTATGTTCATACCGGCTAACCGGCCAATTGCAAAGAAAAGGCCCGGCGGCTACCTACTCTCCCACGGTAAACCGTAGTACCATCGGCGTGAGGGT
>Ga0334889_1000395_pt1 | contig 70329 bp, 54 predicted proteins | sample GraSluR1_MG_2_FD_207222 | JGI IMG/M metagenome (GOLD analysis project Ga0334889, IMG submission 207222) | Sludge microbial communities from methane-producing bioreactor in Wageningen University, Netherlands - Granular Sludge_8_08-R1 | ecosystem: Engineered > Bioreactor > Anaerobic > Unclassified...
CGAAGACCACCCGGGTTCGTGGCATCCCCAGCAGGATCAGCAGGAAGAGCAGGCGCTCTTCGTAGTGCTCGATCCCCTTCAGCTTCCTCAACTCCTCCGGGTCCAACGAGAGGGAGGGGACGACCACCACAACCTGCTCGACGTGGTCATCCGCGCTCAGGTTCTGCCAGAGGGTCTTCAGGCGCGTCTGCAAAGCCGCAAAGCGTTGGTCCTCCTCGGGCGTGCCGGGGGAGGGAAAGGGGTCGTCCAGGATGGGCCAGAAGTCCGTCCCTTCCCTCAGCCTGCCAGCCTCGGAAGTCGACGGCTTCGGGCTGTCGAGGCGGCTGACGCGGAGGTTTCGACCCTGATTGTTCAATGCTGCTCCAGACTCCCTCGCGGGGAAATGCATTTCTGCACGCATCCCACTCGCCCTTCCCTCCCTTCGGACCTGGCGGCGCGCCAGGATCGCCGGGGATCTTGTGGAATGAAGCGACGAGACCATGCTGGAACGTGATGCTGGCGGCACCGGCCGCAGGAAGAGGAGGAGGGGAGGGAGTCCACACCGGCCCCCCAGGGCCTCGGAGCCGACCCACGTGGGGAACGGGCAGCCCCTGGGGGCGGGCGGCGTCCGTGACCCACGCTCCGGCCGCCTGCCCGCGCCCGCTCCGGAAGTCTTCCGTTTGCGTTACTGCGTCTGCGGCCATGCCTCGCCGCCCTCCTGGTCCGAAATCCGGCGGACCCTGCAGAACCTGGACGGGATGGTCCTGGACCCGGGCTTGGCCGAGCAGGGACAGCCGTGTTTCCGCTATCTCAACCCGGACACGGGGGTGGAGGCCTGCTTCCGAGGCTACCTGACCGAGGAACCCGACGAGGTGGGCCTCACCTTCGAGATGAACCTGCCTCGTCCGGGATACTTTGCGCACGAGGCTCTTCCCCTGGCCGTGCTGGTGGCCCGGGAGTTGCGTCTGGACACCCGGCCGCACGGCCCGGACGGCCCCACCGGTTCGCCTCATCCGTCCAAGGAGGGCCTGCTGGCCATCTGGCTGGAGCAGAACAGCCAGGCCCGACAAAGCCGCGGTCCGGCACCGTCCGCCCGAGCCGAAGAGCTGGAGGCGGCCTGGGAGTACCTGACCTTGCGGGAGGAGCTGTTCTGGAGATATGGTCGCCGAGGGGTGGCCGTGCCGCGCGTCGAGTTCGTGCGCCGGCGCAAGACCGGGGAAGTCCTGCGGATGTGCCGTTGGGCACGCCTGGCGCCCTCGATCTTCCCTCCGGTGGATCTGGTCTACCTGGAGGATCCTCCCCCTCCTTTGAAGGATGGCAGGATCCTGTCTTTCAACCAGATTTCCCAGGCCGCTCACCGGTGGGTGCGGGACGTGCCTCAGCCGATCTATCACCGCACCTACCTGGAGACCGAGCCCAGCGAGGAGTTCCTCGGCATCCTGGCCGCCCTGAAGGCCCAGACCATGCGATCCTACGAACCCGTCGCGGTCGAAGAGCTGGACGAGATCTGAGACCGCTTCCGGCCCTCCAGGCCTTCCGCCGCCTTCCGGATTGCTGGCGTCAGGCCGTCCTGGTCTTCCTGGCCGTGCGGATCATGGCCTCCGCCGTGGCCGCCGTGGCGTGGACCTGCGTGCCGGCCAACCCGGTCGTCCCCGCGGGGGGGTATGCCGGCGCCAGGCTCTCCCCGGTCGGCGAGCTCTTCTTGGGCGTGTGGGAGCGGTCTGATGCCCTGTGGTATGCCCACCTGGCCCTGGAGGGCTACGGGGCGGCGCCCCCTTCAGCCGCGTTCATGCCCCTGTACCCCGGATTGATCCGGGTCCTGTCCTGGTTCGGCCTGCCGCCCCTCGGGGCTGCCCTGCTGGTTTCGAACGCGGCCTTCCTGCTGGCCCTGGTGGCGCTCTTTCGGCTCGCCCGGAGGGATTTCGGGCCGGCGGTGGCCCGGCAGGCCGTGTGGTATCAGGCCCTGTTTCCGGCTTCCTTCTTCCTGTTGGCCCCCTATACCGAGTCGCTCTTCCTGGCCCTCGCGGTCGGCGCGGTGCTGATGGCGCGTCAGGGGCGCTGGGAATGGGCGGGCCTGCTGGGAGGGCTTCTGGCGGCCACCCGCACGGTCGGGATCCTGATCCTGCCCGCCTTGTTGATCGAGTTCGTGGCGGCTCGGCGCCGCGGCTGCGGGGCGCCCTGGCTTCAGATCCTGTGGCTGGGCCTGGTTCCGGCGGGGCTGCTGGGGGTCATGGGCCTCCAGGCGCACAGCACGGGGGATCCGCTGGCCTTCCTCCACGCCCAGGATGGCTGGCAGCGGCAGTTCGCCTGGCCCTGGTCGACGCTCTGGGGAGGGCTGCGCCAGGCTTGGGAGTTTGCCAGCGTGGAGAGCGGGGGGATCTACCTCTTCGAAGCGGCGGCGGCCCTGTACGCCCTGGTCCTGGGAGTCGGGTTGCTGCGGATGCCGGCCTGCTATGGAATCCTGGCCTTCCTCAGCCTCCTGCTTCCCCTCGTCTCGCCCTACCCGGGCAACCTCTTGATGAGCCTGCCCCGTTTCGTGGCGGTGATCTTCCCGCTGCATCTGGTGCTGGCGCGCTGGACCTCGGCACGTCCGGGCTTGGAGGCGGTGGTGCGTACGCTCATGGCCGGGCTGTACGGCCTGGCCACGGCCCTCTACGTGGCCTCGAGGAACATGTTCTGAGCCTCTCCTGAGGCGCGCCCGGGGGTTCATCTCTCGGCAACAACGCGGCAAGGTTCCGGCAACCTCCCAGTGGGAGTTCCCGCAACATTTCGGGTCTATCGTGGAGGGGAGGCGGCCGGGCGGTCGCCCCGCGATGAGCCACCCCGAGGTGATGTCCCATGCAGATTCCCTGCCTGAACCCCCAACCCGAGAGAGCCATGACGGCCTGGATGCTGCGAGCCCGTCAGCGCTACCCGCGGTCCTGGGCGGCCTGGACCGCCGAAGAGGACGAGCTGCTGCGCACCCTGGCGGCCCGCCAGGCCTCGCAGGAAGAGCAGGAGGCGGCCCTGGGTCGGGGGCCGGGAGGGCTGAGCGCCCGTCGGCAGATCCTGGGCCTGGAACCTCGCGGCCAGGCGCCCGCCCCGCGGCCTCGGGCCGCCAGGTTGCCTGTTCCCCAGATGGACTGGGTTCCCGATTGGCGCGATCACCTGCCCGAGCCGCGCTGGATTGGCGAGACGGCCCGGTTCTGGGGCGTCTCTGGCCAGGCCCTGGACAACGCGTTGGAGAACCTGGACCTCGAGGAGTGGATGGTCTTCACCCTGCGCTACGGGCTCTCGGAGCGCTGCTCCTACACGCTGGAGGCGGTGGCCGAGCTGCTGGACCTCGCTCCCAAATCGGTCCGTCTCCTGCAGGAGCAGGCGGAGGAGACCGTGCGCCGTTCGCTGGTCGAGCAGGGGCACGAACCCCGAGCCTGCACCTTGGAAGAGACCCTGGCCCGGCGCCGGATCCGCAAGCGGGAAGGTCCATCCTGAAGGTTTGCCGGTGGAGGGAGGGATTCGGGCGCCCTCCCTCCACCGGCCGGTCCCCCTCCCGAGGAGTCGACCCCCCCCGGGCCAGGCGCAGGTTCAGTCCGCCATCCGAACGCCCAGCGCGCGCACCAGGAAGGCCAGGATGTCGGCGGCCTCGTCCAGGCGCTTGGAGGTCGGCTTCCCGGCGCCGTGCCCGGCCCTGGTCTCGATGCGGATCAAGGTCGGGGCCGGTCCACCCTGGGCCTGCTGCAAGGCCGCCGCGAACTTGAAGCTGTGGGCCGGGAAGACCCGGTCGTCGTGGTCGGCCGTGGTCACCAGGGTGGGCGGATAGTGCGTGCCGGGCTGGAGGTTGTGGTAGGGCGAGTAGGCGTGCAGGGCGGCGAATTCCTCGGGGTCCTTCACGTCTCCATAGTCGGCGACCCAGGCGTAGCCGATGGTGAAGCTCGCGAAGCGCAGCATGTCCATCACGCCCACCTGGGGGATGGCCGCGCCGAAGAGGTCGGGGCGCTGGGTCATGCAGGCACCCACCAGCAGACCGCCGTTGCTGCCGCCCATGATCGCCAGGCGCGAGGGGTTGGTATAGTTGTTGGCGACCAGCCACTCTCCGGCCGCGATGAAGTCGTCGAAGACGTTCTGCTTGCGGGTGCGGGTCCCGGCCTGATGCCACTCCTCGCCATACTCCCCGCCACCTCGAAGGTTGGGCACCGCGTAGACCCCGCCGGCTTCCATCCAGGCCATGCTGGTGGCCGAGAAGTAGGGGGTCAGGCTGTAGTTGAAGCCTCCATAGGCATACATCAGGACCGGGAGTTGCCCGTCGCAGACCAGGTCCTTGCGATGGCTGAGGAACATCGGCACCCGGGTGCCGTCCTTGCTGGTGATGAAGACCTGCCGGGTCTGGAACTTCGCAGGGTCGAAGGTCAGGCGGGGACGCTTCCACGGCGTGCTCTTGCCCGAGGCCAGGTCGTAGCGGTGGATCTCGGTGGGCACGGTGAAGCTGGTGAAGGCGTAGAAGGTCTCGGTGTCCTGGCGCCGGCCCGAGAAGCCTCCGACGGTGCCCAGGCCGGGAAGCGGCACTTCGCCCAGGGGCTTGCCTTGCAGATCATGGACGGCCACCCGCGAGTGGGCGTCGTGCAGGTACTCCACGAAGAGCCGGTTCCCCACCCGTCCCACGGACTCCATCTTCTCGGGCCCCTGAGGGATCAGCTCATGCCAGGCCGGCTCCTCCTTCGAGAGATCCACTCCCAGCAGGCGGAATCGGGGCGCATCCAGATCGGTCTGCACCAGGAGGGTGTCGCCCTCCGACTCGATGACTCGGAAACGGGCCTTGAAGGCATCGGGAAGGGGGCGAAGGGGCGAGTCCGGGCGGGCGAGGTCCTGGACCCAGACCGCTCCGTTGTCGGTGTCGGGGCGCTCGACCTGGATCACCAGCCAGCGGCCGTCCTCGGTCACCCCTCCTCCGACGCTCCAGTCCGGGTGCTCGGGAACCGAAAAGACCTGGACGTCCTCTTCCTGGGGCGTTCCCAGTCGGTGGTAGTACAGGGTGTGGTTGTGGTTGACGGCCTTGAGGTCCTGCCCTGGTTCGGGGGCCGGGTAGCGGCTGTAGTAGAAGCCCAGGCCGTCCCTGGTCCAGGAGGCACCCGAGAACTTGACCCAACGGATCACGTCGGGAAGATCCTGCCCGGTCTGGATGTCGCGGACCCGCCAGGTGTTCCAGTCCGAGCCCGCCTCAGCCAGGCCATAGGCCAGATGGCGCCCGTCGTGGCTGATCGAGGTGCCGGACAAGGCCACCGTCCCCTCCTCGGAGAGGGTGTTGGGGTCCAGAAGGACGCGGCCCGGAGCCTCCAGGCTGCCGGCGGTATACAGGACGCTCTGGTTCTGGAGCCCGGAGTTGTGGAACCAGAACCAGCGCTTCCCTTCCTGGAAGGGCGTGCTGTAGCGCTCGAAATCCTGCAGTTGGTCCAGGCGCTCTCGCAGGACGGCCCGCTCGGGGATCGACTCCAGGATCTGATCGGTCAGGCGATTCTGGGCCTCGATCCAGGTCCGCGTCTGCTCGCTGTCGAGGTCCTCCAACCAGCGGTAGGGATCGGCGACCTGGACCCCGTGGTACTCGTCCACGTGGTCCACCCGGGGGGCCTCGGGATAGGAGAGGGGGGCGGCCAGGGCCGGAAGGGCGGCCAGGAACGCCGTCAACAAGGGGGCGAAGAAACGAATCGACATTCCCGGGCCTTGCACCGCCCGGGCGGCTTTCCTGCTTCGCGGTTCGGGCAGGGAAACTCGGGGACCCTGGCGCACTCGGGGGGGGCGGGCCCGATCCGATCGGGAGGGCCTGTCAGGAAGGCGCGGAGGTGGCGGATGAACCAGACGGTCCTGGTCACGGGCGGGGCAGGCTATATCGGAAGCACCGTCGCGGCCGAGCTGGTGGGCTCGGGCCGGCGCGTGGTGATCCTCGACGACTTCTGCAAGGGGCATCGGGAGGCGATCCCCGCCGGCTGCGAGGTGGTCGAGGGAGCGGTCCAGGACGGGGCGCTTCTCGACGATCTCCTGGCCCGGCATCGTCCGCAGGCCGTCCTGCACTTCGCGGCCTTCATCGAGGCCGGCGAGTCGATGCGCGATCCGGGTCTCTTCTTCCGGAACAACACGTGCGGGACCCTCTCGCTCCTGGAGGCCATGGTCCGCAACCAGGTCCTTCGCCTGGTCTTTTCGTCGACCGCGGCGGTCTACGGCACCCCTGAGCGCGTCCCCATCGTCGAAGACGCCGCCCTGCAGCCCACCAATGCCTACGGCGAGTCCAAGCTCCTGGTGGAGAGGATGCTGGACTGGTTCGGCCGGATCCACGGCCTGCGCAGCGCCAGCCTGCGCTACTTCAACGCGGCCGGCAACACCCCCGAGCGGGGCGAGCACCACGAGCCCGAGAGCCACCTGATCCCCATCCTGCTGGAGGTGGCCCTGGGACAGCGCGAACACGCCAGCATCTTCGGGACCGACTACCCCACGCCGGACGGGACCTGCGTGCGGGACTACATCCACATCCAGGATCTGGCCAGCGCCCACCTCCTGGCCCTGGATGCCCTGGAGCGCCCCGGGTGTCCCCCGCGGTTGGCCTACAACCTGGGCAACGGTCAGGGCTTCTCGGTCCGCGAGGTGATCCAGACCGTGCGCCAGGTGACCGGGCACCCGATCCCCGTGGTGGAGGGGCCTCGTCGCCCTGGCGACCCGGCCCTGCTGGTGGCCGGCTCGGAGAAGATCCGACGCGAGCTGGGTTGGGAACCCCGCTTCCCGACCCTGGAGTCCATCGTGGCCTCCGCCTGGGAGTGGCGTCGGCGCCATCCCCACGGCTACTCCTGAGGTTCGGGTCCAGCCGGGGAGGCTTGGTCGCGGTGCGGCGGAGCGCCGGGCTGGGGAGCCTGTCGGCCCGGTGCTCCCTCTGGGAGGGGCTCGGGTCGGGGCATGGCAACTTCTTCCAGGTCCTGGAGGCCGCCTTCCACTTCGCTCGACCAGACGGGGCGCCAGGTCCCCCGCGGTCGTTGGCGACCTGCTCCGGCCTCTTCGGGTTGGAGGGCCTCCAGGGCCTTCTTGCGGGCCTGCAGGCCAGCAGAACGGCTGGCTCCGGTCATGGCGTCCACCAGGAAGACCAGTCCGTTGTGCGCCTCCCAGGCGGCGATCCGGTCCAATTCCTGCTGGCGCAGGGTCAGGAAGCGCTGGCGCAGGTCCTGGGCCCGCGGACTCTCCGGGGGAGCCAGGCGCAGCGCCTCGAGGAGGGCCGACAAGGCCAGGTCGGCGTCCTGTCGTTGTTCGGCCAGGCGGGCCAACCCGTTCCAGGCCAGAAGGTGGGTGCATCGCGCCGCGGGAGCGACCTCGAGCAGGGCCTGCCGAAGCGCCTCCTCCCGTCCTTCGGTGGGGCCGCAGGTCCCGCTCAGCAGCAGCCGGAGGGGGTGGGAGGGGCCCAGGAGGGCCACCGCTTCGGCCGAGAGGGCCCGGGCACCCTCCGGATCACCCTGCTCGGCCAGGCACAAGGCCGCCCCGATCCGGCAACGGGCCCGCCGCTGGCGTTCTTCAGGACCCTCCGGGGAGGGGGAGGGGCAAGGCTCGCCGTGCGGGCCCAGGAAGGCGGCCCGGGCCTGCTCGAGGCGGCCGGTCTCCAACAAGAGCCAGCCCAGCCGCTCGGCCAGGGCCGGATCGGGGCGCAGGGCCTGGGCCCTGGACCAGGCGATGATGGCTTCGTCGACCCGGTCCTCCAGCCGCAGAAGCCTCCCCAGGGCCTCCAGGGAGCGCGGGTCCTCGGGCCACAACTCCAGGGCTCGGCGATAGGAGGCCTCGGCCCTCTCCAACCGCTCGGGCTTCGCTTCGGGTTCGGTCTGCTCCAGGGTTCGTGCCAGCTCTGCGTCTCCCAGAAGGCGGTGCAGGACGGGGTTGGCTCCGAACACGGGCCGGCAGGCCTCCAGGGCCTCCAGGGCCTGGGTGGATTCTCCCTGGGCCGCCAGGGTCGCGCCCAGCCAGAGCATGGCGTAGCGATTCCGTCCGCGGATTCCCAGGGCGTATCGGAAGCGCTGCGCGGCCCGGGAGAGGTCTCTTCCCTCGAAGGCGGCGATTCCGGCCAGCAGATCCGAGACCGCCGAGACGGGCTTGATCTCCCGGCTCTGTCTCCAGGATCCCATGGCCCGCTGGAAGGCTTCGCGGACGCCGGTGCGACGCCACTCTTCCAGGTGGATGGCGCCTTGCAGGAAGTGGGCGGTGGAGGGGTCCTCCAGGTGTTCCAGGACGGCGTGGGCCTCGCCCCAGGTCCCCCGGTCGAGGAGTTCATAGACCCGGGCCTGGACCGCGCCGGCCAGGGAGGCCCGGGCTTCGGGGAAGGTCGGGTCCCGGCGCAGGGTCTCCAGGAGGCTCTCCAGGCCTTTCTCGGCTTCGCCCGACTCCAGCAGGATCACGCTCAGCAGGTAACGCGAGCGGGAGTCTTCGGGGTTCCCGTCCAGGTGCTCCTCGAGCAGGGCCCGGGCCTGGTCGGGTTGGCCCGCGGCGCGCAGCTCCAGGGCCTGGGACAGGGCGTCCACGGGCGGGGCCGGGGAGGGGCCGGCGGGCCCTGCAGCGGTGGGCGGGGCCAGCAGGACGAGCAGCAAGGTCACGCAGAGGAGGGCGAGCAGGCGGGAGGGCACAGGGAAGGGTTCCGGCGCCCGAGGCCCGGTCTCCTGCCGCGGAGTCGGCATTTTCAGTTGTCGGGAAGCAGGACCGGGAGCGCCGAGCCGCCGGAGGAAGGCGGTGTGGCAGGGGCCGGGAGCGGCGCCCGGGCTGGTTGTGCCGTGGATGCCGGAGTCTGCGCCGGCGCCGGGGGAGCCCCGCCGGGTGCTGGAAGCTGCGGGGGCCCGGCCGGGGCCTCCGCAGGACCCGACGGGCTCCTGGCGGGCGCGGGCGGGATCTGCGGGAAGGCCGGAGCCCTGGGTGCGTTGGGAGAGGCCTGAACAGGGGGCGGGGGCCGCGTGGCGGGTGGAGGCTGGGGAGCGCGCGCCGGTCCCGAGGGGGGAGGCTCCGGAACCGGGGGAGCGACGGGGGGAGACGCTGCGGGGACGGGCTGGGGTCCGCCGGGTCGGCCGGCGGCCTTCAAGGGAGCCAGGTCCATCAGGATCACCGTGTGCCCGGTCTTGACGGTGAAGCTCTCCTCCCTGGGTTCGTAACCCACCTTCGAGGCCGAGAGCAGGCAGACCCGACCGACCTCCAGGGTGCCCGCAGGCAGCATCAGGATGCCTTTCCGGTCGGCCTGCCCGACCGGACGCCGGTCCAGGTGGACCGCGGCCCCCGGGACCGTCGAGACGGTCACCTCGGTGTGGCGGACCAGGACGGTCTTCAGGGTGACCCGCCCTCGGCTCGGTTCGAGCAGGATCGAGCGGGTGCGGGTGCTGTGCAGGTCGGCGGCGATCTCCAGGGTCAGGAGCCGGCCCTTGGGGAGCTCCACCTGGCCCTGGCCGGCAGGCAACTCGGCTTCGCGGATCACCTGATCCCCGTCGCGGATCTTCAGCCGGACCGTGGTCTCGGCGGGGCGCAGGCCGCGGACCTGCACCGCCAGGATTCCGTAGCCCGGATGGGTGATCTCCTCGTCCTGTGCTCCGGGGGCGGAATAGACCACCTCGTCGGGTGGGGGGCCTGCCTGCGGTGTCTTCCAGGACGGAGCCACCAGCCACCCCAACCACGCCAGCAGGCCAAGAAGTGCGGGGACCAGCCAGCGCAGCCGGGGTGGTGCATCCTGGCTCACGGAGGGCCCCGCCTCGATCTCCGCCCAGAGGGGGGCCAGGTCGGGGGTGGGGGAGGTCGATCGGGGGGCGGAAACCAAGAGGTCCGGACCCAGCCAGGCCTCGAGGTTGCCCACCGCCTCGCCGGCCGACCGGTCGCCTTGGGGCGTCCCGGCGCGGCGCAGTCGCGAGGCGATCCACTCCAGGTCGCAGGACAGGTCGGGACGCGCGCGGCGCAGGGCGGGGCCTTCGGGGGCCGGGTCCTGCGCGGTCAGCAGGAAGGCCAGGACCTCGCCCAGGGCCCGCAGGTCCCCGGCCGCGTCCAACGGCGTACCGGGAAGCGGCTGGCCGGTCTCCAGGCCCAGCAGGAGGACGCGCCCCGTCTCGGGGACGATCCGGATCGTGTCCGGATTCAGGTGCCCGTGGGCCAGGCCTCCACAGTGGGCGGTCTGGAGCGCTTCGGCAACCTGCAGGACCGTCTCGGCCGCTTCCAGGGGGTCCATCGCCTGCCCCTGGAGGTGTTCGCGCAGGGTCCACGAGCCCGGGTCGGGGAAGACCAGGCAGAGCGCCTCCTGGCTGTGAAGGCTGGAAAGGGGGCGGGGGATGGCGGGGTGCTCCAGACCCTCCAGACGCCCGATCCCCTGTTGCAGGCGCTGGCTGTCGGGCTCCCTCCAGGCCTCGGCGGGATAGACCCGGATCAACACCGGGCCTTCCGGGCCACGGGCACGCCACAAGAAGCTCTGGGAGGATTGGTCGAGGAGTTCGGGCTGTTCGAAACCCTCCAGGAGGAGGCGGGCTGGCACCGCTCAGGTCGCGTCGGAGCGCTGTCGGACCTCGGCCAGGCGGTCGCAGGCTGCGACCAGCAGGCGGGTGCCGGCGGAGAGGTGGAGGGGTCGACCGTCCAGGACGAACTGCTGCAGCTCGTCCAGGGCCTGGCGGAACTCGGCGATGCCCTGGCGCAGGTCCAGGATGGCCTGCCGGACCTCCGCCGTCGGCTCTTCATCCTGGGAAAGCCGAGCCAGTCCCAGGTTGGCGGTGTTGAGCAACTGCTCGGCCCAGGCCAGGACCGAGGCGAATTCGTCGGCTCCGATCTGACCGGTCTCGGCCTTCTGGCAGGCCGAGAGGATCCGCTGAAGGTTGGCCGGACCCTCGGCTTCGGCGGCAAGTGTCCGGGGAGACGGCTCCACCGGGCGGACCAGCATGGCGCCGCATCCGGCACAGACGCGATCGGTGGCCAGGTTCGCGGCGCCGCAGCGCGGGCAGGGGGTCTCGCTGTCACCCTGCTCGATCTCCGTCAGGATCCTCCAGGCCTCGAACAGCAGGTTGGCACCCGTCTCCATCTTCTCGATCCCTCGAGGCAGCAACTCGCGGCGTTCGATGCCCAGGCGCAGGAGGGGAAGGGACCGGTTCAGGCGGTCGAAGCCGTCCCGGGCCACCGGCACCTGCTCAGCCATCCGGATCGGGCCTTCCAGGGCCGCCTCGGCGCACTGCTCGAAACGGAAGTAGCTCTCGGCCAGTTGAGGTTCGAACCATGCCTGGGCTCGCACCAGCAGATCGGGGTCCAGGCCGTCGACCACGGCCCGGGCGGCGTGGATGACCCAGTTGACCTGAGGGGACGGGGTTGGACACTCGATCAGCGCCTCCCCGATGCTGTCCTGGATCTGCTCGACCAGCAGCAGGCAGCCCTCGCGGAATCGGACGAAGCCCTTCTCGAAGACCTCCAGGTCGTGGTCTTCGAGATACATGTCCATGTCCTGGATCCCGGCCAGGGCCTGGCGGCTGGCCTGGGCTCCTCGGTTCGCCCGGACGGGGTCGGAGTCGGCCTCGAAGGTCTCGATCCCGAGGGTGAAGTGCTCCCACAGGCGGTCCAGGATCTCGTCGAATCGCTCGTCGTCCATCAAGCCCTGGCGCAGGGCCGACTGCACCTTCAGCATCAGGTTCAGGGCCGGGTGGGGCTCGTCTCCGTGGCTGAGGTAGGCCCATTCGTATCCCAGAAGGGACTGGTGCAGGGCGATGTAGGCTTCAGCCAGCGACCCTGCGGCTGCCTGCAGGACCTCGGGATCCTGGCGCGTCAGCCACACGTGGGCTCCGTCCAGGGCTTCTCCGTAGGCATCGAAGGCGTCCATCACCGCCTCGATGGCCTCGGGCAGGGTGTCCAGAAGGCCCGGCTCGTCCTTGACCTGGTGGTAGAACGCGTCCTTGGCACCGGTCAACTCGAAGCGGCACGCCGTCAGGGCCTGACGAAGGCTCTGAGCGTCCCGCCTGCCGGCCGCAGCCTCCAGGCACAAGGCGATCAGCCGGTTGGTGTTCTCCGACGGGGTGGGGCCCGGATCCAGGCCGGCTTCTTCTGCGGAGGATCCTGGATTGAGGGTCTCTTGAACGGACTCTTCCAAGTCTCTGGCTCCGATCGCCTTCTGCCGGGTTGTCTGCCGCCCGGCCCCGAGAGGGGAAGCGGGACGGGTCTTCAGCTCACGAAGCGGCGGACGGCTTCGGACTGCAGCCCCGGCACGGGGACGCCCAGGGCCCCAGGCTGCGAGGCCTTCGAACCCAGGCTCTGCATGAACTGCCGGGCTTCCCCGTTGCGGACCCTCTCGCGGTCGGTGAGCTCCTTCATCCAGTCCTCGCTGGTGCGGTCCTCTTCGGTGGCCTTGAACAGGGCCCCGATGCTGCCTCCCATGGTGGCTGAGAGGGTGGTCCCGATCAGGGTGGCCATGGCCGTGCCGGCCCCGGGCACGACACTGCCCAGGATGGCGCTGGCAATTCCGCCGATGACCCCCAGCGTGGCGGGCGCGGCCTGGGGCATCATCCCCGGTTGCGAGATGGAGGGGGTGCTTGGACCGATCAGGGGCTGCATGGCGGACTCCAGCGTGGTCTCTTCTCAATATCCTGAGGTTGGGAGTCTTCGTCAAGACCCGGGAACTCCCCTGGCCGCTGAGGGGACAAGCCCGAGAGGGGCGAAGGAGGGATGCCCCGGCGGTCCGAACCCGGGTCGGGGAAGGGGCTGCCAGGGTTTTGGCGGCGCCCCTCGGATCTCCGGTCCCGGCCCGGAAGGGCTGGAGGACGCGCCGGGCCGGAGCGGTGCGGAGGTTCGTCTTGCGGATTCATCCCCAGGTGCAGAGGGCCCTGGAAGAAGGTCGGGCGGTGGTGGCCCTGGAGTCCACCATCATCTCGCACGGCATGCCCCATCCCCGGAACGTGGAGACCGCTCTGGCGGTGGAGGAGGAGATCCGGGCTCGCGGCGCGCTCCCCGCCACGATCGGGATCCTGGAGGGGGAGCCGGTGGTGGGACTGACCCCGGACGAGATCGCGGGGTTCGGCCGGCGAGAGGGGGTCGTCAAGGTCAGCCGCCGCGACCTGCCGGTGGTCATGGCCCGTCGTCTCTGGGGCTCCACCACCGTGGCCGCCACCATGATCCTGGCCGAGCGGGCGGGAATCGAGGTCTTCGTGACCGGCGGCATCGGAGGCGTCCACCGCGAGGCCGCGCGCACCTTCGACATCTCGGCGGATCTGCAGGAGTTGGCCCGGACCAACGTCACGGTCGTGTGCGCAGGGGTGAAGTCGGTCCTGGACCTGCCGGCCACGCTGGAATGCCTCGAAACCCTGGGAGTCCCGGTGATCGGCTTTGGCAGCGACGAGCTGGCGGCCTTCTACACCGCCACGAGCCATCTGCCCCTGCAGGTCCGGGTGGACCAGGTCGCGGAACTGGCCGGGATCGTCCTGGCCAAGCGCGAGTTCGGCCTGGAGGGTGGGCTCCTGGTCTCCAACCCGATCCCTCCGGAGCACTCGCTGGACGAGGCGACCATCTCGCGGGCGATCGAAGAGGCCCTGCTCGAGCTGGAATCCCATCGCCTCCAGGGCAAGGCGGTCACCCCCTTCCTCTTGGAGCGGGTGCGCCGGGCCACCGGAGGGAGGAGCCTGGAAGCCAACATCGCCCTGATCCTGAACAACGCCCGCCTGGGTGCGGAGCTGGCCCTGGAGATCGCCCGTCGGAATGCGTGACGGGGTCCCCCGGAACGGGTGGCAGGGCTTCCCGAGGACCCGTCGAAACCCTGCCGGGTGACCAGCCCATGAGGCCCTGCGCGCAGCAGTCCGGCGGAAGGCTGGTCTAGTAGTATTTCCGGGAGAGCACGGTGGAGCATGAGCGAGGGTCATCAGGCGTCGCCTGAGAATTCGCAGGCCGGGGCGACCCGGCCCCGGGCGGCTTCAGGCCCGGCCGGGCACCTGAATCCGCCGTCTGGCGGGTCTCGGGAAATCGGACCCGAGGTCGCGGATGCACAGCCCGCCCCCGAGACGGCCGTCCAAGCCGGAGAGGACGAAGCCGCGGCGCCGGCACTCCCGCCGCCTCCGCCTCCGCGCGGGCATCTGAAGATCTATCTGGGCTATTCCTCACACACGGGCAAGACCTGGCGTCTGCTGGAGGAGGCTCGTCGGCGTCAATCCCGGGGCGAGGACGTGGTGGTGGGTTGGGTCCGTCCGCAGGACCGCCCGGCTCTGGCTCCTCTGCTGGAAGGCCTGGAGGTGCTGCCCCTGCGCCGGGACTCCCTGGATCTCGAGGCCGTCCTGCGGCGCGGTCCGGGGGTGTGCTTCGTCGACGAGCTGGCCCATGACAACCCGCCGGGCAGTGTGCATCCCCAGCGCTACCAGGACGTGGAGGACCTGCTGGGGGCGGGGATCGACGTGGTCACGGCCATGAACATCCAGTACGTGGCCGATCTGCGCGAGCAGATCCTCAAGGTGCTGGGCAAGGCCCCCGCGGTCTCGGTTCCCGAGGAATTTCTGCGCAAGGCCGACGAGGTGGTGCTGGTCGACGCCAGCGCGGGCGTCGTCCGGGGCCGTTCGCAGCAGGCCGGCCTCCTGCCGGTTCCCGAGAAGACCTTGCTGGCGCTGCGGGGGATGGCCCTGCTCTATTCGGCCGAGAACGTCGAGGAGCTGGTTCGCGACTACCGTCACGAGCATCATATCGAAGAGACCTGGGAGACCCAGGAGCGGGTGCTGGTCTGCCTGACCGCCAACAGCCGCGGCCCCCACCTGATCGACCGCGCCTGCAAGGTGGCCGAGCGGTGGAACGGCGAGTTGTGGGCCCTGTACGTGACCCCGGACGCACGCTGGTCGAACCTCTCGGAGGCGGAGGCCGAGACGGTCCGCGGCTTCCTGGGCCTGGCCCGCGCCAAGGGGGCCAGGGTCCAGGTCGTGGAGGGAGCCGAACCGGCCTGCAGCATCCTGGCCTTTGCCCACGAGCACGGCGTGACGCAGATCTGCCTGGGTCACGCCGCCGCCTATCCGTATCGCGGAGCCCTCTCGGGAACCGTGGCCGGTCGCATCATGCACGGCGCAGCGGGGATCGACGTCCACCTGATCGCCGATGAGGGGGCGGCCCAGCGTCAGTCCACCAGCGTGTCCGGCGACGCTCCCAGCCTGCCCTTCCTGGCCCGCCTGCTCTCAGCCACCCCGCGTCCGGAGAGTCGGGGACATCTGCGCGTCTATCTCAGCTACGCCCCTGGCAGCGGCAAGTCCTGGAGAATGCTCCAGGACGGCGGCTTTCTCAAGGGACAGGGCCAGGACGTGGTGGTCGGGTACTGCGACTCCCACGACCGACCCGACATGGTCGAGGTCCTGCGCAACTTCGAGACCATCCCTCCCGTCCAGACGCCCGAGGGCCTGCCCAACGGACTGGACGTGGCGGCCGTGGTGGCTCGGCGGCCCCAGGTCTGCCTGGTGGACGACCTGGCGGCGGCGACCGCCGATGGACGGGTCCGCTGGGAAGAGGTGGAAGCCTTGCGGGATCGGGACATCCATGTATTCGCCACGGTGGATGTCTCGGGCGTGGAAGGCTTGAAGGACGCCGTCGAGAGGATCACCGGCCTGGAGGTCTCCAGCACCGTTCCGGACTGGCTGCTGGACGAGGCCGAGGAACTGATCTTCGTCGACGTGGCGACCCGGGCGCTTCTGAACCGGGTCCGTCGGGGAGCCGTGTTCTCGGGAGGGGAGATCCCCGACGACCTGCGGGGACTCTTCAATGAAGGGAGCCTCGAGGCCCTGCGCGAGCTGGCCATGCGGCTGGCCGCCGACCGCGTCCAGGACCGTCTGGCCGCCCTGGAAGGCAGCCGGGCCGCTTCGGCGGACAAGGAGGTCGTCCTGGTCGCCGTCGACGCGCGCCCCGGTTCGGCCCGAGCCGTCCGGCGGGCCCGTCGGTTGGCAGACCGCATGGGAGCCTCGTGCTTCGCCGTTCATGTGGCTCCCGACGAGGACTGGACCGGGGTTTCGCTGGAGGATCGCGCCCGGACCCAGGAGCATCTGGGCCTGGCCCGGACCCTGCACCTGGAGACCCGGATCCTGCACGGGTCGCACGTGGCCCGGACCCTGGCGGATTTCGCCACCCGGCATCGGGTGACCCGGCTCTTGCTGGGCCGCAGCCGCAAGACCGGCTGGCGCGAGTTCTTCCAGCGCAGCCTCCTCGAGCAGATCATCCGCCTGTGCCCCTGGCTGGACCTGGTCGTGATCTCCGAGCGCTCCTAGAGATTCCCAACCTTCCGAGGCCTTCCACGTGCATAGCCGAGTCCACGCTCCCTCGACCTTGAAGAATCCCCACCGCGCCCGGTATCTGGCAGCCCTCTCACTGGGGGCCCTGGGCGTGGTGTATGGCGATATCGGCACCAGCCCGATCTACTCGATGCGCGAGGCGCTGCACGCCTATGGAGACCACCCCGGGCCCACCCAGGTCCTGGGGGTCGTTTCCCTGATCTTCTGGGCTTTGATGGTCATCGTCTCGATCAAGTACATCGTCTTCGTCCTGCGGGCGGACCATCACGGTCAGGGAGGGGTCCTGGCGCTGACCACCCTGGTCAACAGGATGTTGCCCAAGCATCGCAAGGATCTTCCTTTGCTGATGTTCATGGGGCTCTTCGGTGCGGCGCTGCTCTTCGGGGACGGGATGCTGACCCCCGCGGTGTCGGTGCTGAGCGCGGTCGAAGGTCTGAAGATCGCCACTCCGGTGCTGGAACCCTTCGTGGTGCCGTTGACCGCCGGGATCCTGGTGGGCCTGTTCATGGTCCAGCGCCGGGGCACCGAGAAGGTGGGGCGGCTCTTCGGACCGGTTGTGCTGATGTGGTTCGCAACCCTGGCGCTGCTGGGGATCCCCCACATCCTGCGCGCGCCCGAGGTGCTGTGGGCAGTGCTGCCCCACCACGGGGTGGATTTCCTGCTGCACAGCGGGTGGACCGCCTTCGGGGTCCTGGGCTCGGTCTTCCTGGTGGTCACCGGGGGCGAGGCGATGTACGCCGATCTGGGGCACTTCGGGGCCCGGCCGATCCGCCTGGCATGGTTCGCCGTGGTCTTGCCAGGATTGCTCCTGAACTACTTCGGCCAGGGGGCCATGCTGCTGCACCACCCTCAGAACGCGTCCGACCCCTTCTATCTGATGGTGCCGCGCTGGGCTCTGTTCCCCGTGATCGGGCTGGCCACCTGCGCCACCGTGATCGCCTCCCAGGCCCTGATCTCCGGGACCTTTTCGGTGACGACCCAGGCCTTGCAGTTGAAATACCTCCCGCGTCTGCGCGTCGACCACACTTCGGATCGTCTGGTAGGCCAGATCTACGTGCCGTTCATCAACTGGGCGCTGATGATCTGCTGCGTCGGTCTGGTCCTGGTCTTTCGCAGCTCCAGCAGCCTGGCGGCGGCCTACGGGGTGGCCGTGACCCTGGACATGGTGATCACCAGCACGCTGCTCTACTTCTTCCTGCGCTACGGGTTGAAGTGGCCGCGCTGGAGGGCGGGCGGGTTGTGTCTGTTCTTCCTCAGCATCGAGACGGTCTTCCTGGCCGGCAACATCGTCAAGATCCCCCACGGTGGCTGGATCCCGCTGGTGGTGGCCGGGCTGATGTTCCTGGTCATGTCCACCTGGCGGCTGGGGCGCAAGCGGATTGCGGCCCTGCGCTCGGAGGTCGGGGTTCCCCTGGAGACCCTGGTCTCCAACCTGACCTCCGAGGAACTGGTGCGCGTGCCGGGCACGGCCGTCTTTTTGCATTCCGACCCGACGATGATGCCGCCGGCCCTGCTGCACAACATCCAGCACAACCAGGTCCTGCACCAGAGGAACCTGATCGTGGCCGTCACCATCGAGGACCAGCCCTACGTCGCGGCGGGGGAGGTGGCCCGCGTCGAGGAGGTGGGTTCGTCCTTCTTCCGGGTCCTGCTGCGCTTCGGCTACATGGACCGTCCGGACGTCCCTCGAGCCCTGCACGGTCTGCTCATCGGGGGCCTGCCCTTCGCGGCCTCCGAGTGCAGCTACTTCCTGTCTCGTGAGACCATCCTGCCTCGCCACTGGTTGTGGTCGGGGATGGCCACCTGGCGCGAGAAGCTCTTCGCTCTGATGGCTCGCAACGCGACGGACGCCACCGCCTACTTCTGCATTCCCCCGACGCTGGTCATGGAGGTGGGCTCGCAGATCGAGATCTGAGGGGCTCAGGCCATCAGCATCGCCAGGGTGAAGCCTCCCCACAGCAGAAGCGTGGCCACAGCCGCCTGGACTCCCAGGCTGATTCGTCCGCCCAGCAGGTAGACCAGGGCCATTACCGGGTAGATGATCGCCAACAGGAGCGTGCCGGAGGCCCCTCCCGTCAACAGGGCGCCTCCCAGGGTGGTCTCCTCACCCAGGACCCCCCCCAGGACCATCACGAGCATCAGGGTCCCCAGGATGGCCCAGCCCCACCAGAAGCCTCCCTGGGGACGAGGGGACGGCGAGGTCTGCGGCTCAGGAGCGCGAGACGTCACCGGGTGGGGGCGCGCCGGCGCGGGCGTGGGATGCCACGCTCCCGAGGCACCGTGCCCGCCCGAGCCGGCGGGCGGCGTGGTGGGGGCGGCAGGCCTGGACTGCAAGGTGCCCGAGGCGCCGTGCCCGCCCGAGCCGGCGGGCGGTTGTGCGGGGGCGGTCGGCCTGGGCTGCAAGGTTCCCGAGGCGCCGTGCCCGCCCGAGCCGGCGGGCGGTTGTGCGGGGGCGGCAGGCCTGGGCTGCAAGGTTCCCGAGGCGCCGTGCCCGCCCGAGCCGGCTGGCGGCGTGGTGGGGGCGGCAGGCCTGGGCTGCAAGGTGCCCGAGGCGCCGTGCCCGCCTGAGCCGGCGGGCGGTTGTGCGGGGGCGGCAGGCCTGGGCTGCAAGGTGCCCGAGGCGCCGTGCCCGCCCGAGCCGGATGGCGGTTGTGCGGGGGCGGTCGGCCTGGGCTGCAAGGTTCCCGAGGCGCCGTGCCCGCCCGAGCCGGCTGGCGGCGTGGTGGGAGCGGTCGGCCTGGGCTGCAATGTGCCCGAGGCGCCGTGCCCGCCCGAGCCGGATGGCAGTTGTGCGGGGGCGGTCGGCCTGGGCTGCAAGGTTCCCGAGGCGCCGTGCCCGCCCGAGCCGGCTGGCGGCGTGGTGGGAGCGGTCGGCCTGGGCTGCAAGGTGCCCGAGGCGCCGTGCCCGCCCGAGCCGGATGGCGGCGTGGTGGGAGCTTCGGGGGGAGGTGGGGGCACCGCCAGGTTGCGTCCGCATCCCGGACAGAAGCGTCCTCCTGCCGGGACGGTGCTGGAGCAGGTGGGGCATTTCAGGGGGCTTCCTGCAGGATGCGCCAGATACACGACCACGCCGTCGCGGTTGCGACCCAAAGCCACATAGTCCGCCACTGCTCCGGCCGCCTGCGTGGTCGCCTCCGAGAGGGCCACGCCTCCCGTCGGGCAGTCCTTCTGCAGGTGGCCGGCCTCGTCCACCGTGCGGCTGGCGAACTCACCCAGCGAGCGCCGGGGGTCCAGGTAGAGGCTGCCGGTATTGATGCCGACCCGAGCGCTCAGCAGGCCAGGGCTGCCCAGGGTCTGGCAGATCTCTTCCAGGCGGCCTTGGATCTTCAGCCCGGCCAGGACGGCCTCCGAGGCGGATTCGAAGAGCCCCAGGACGCCGTCGCCGGACCACTCGTAGGAGCGACAGCCATGCGCTTCGAGCGACTCGTTGACGGCCTTGCGGTAGGTCCGGAACAGCGAGTCGGTGTGCAGGGTCCGGTCAGGCTGCTTGAGGCGGGTCGACCCCGCCAGGTCCGCGATCAGGACCGTCTGGACGCGGCGGAATTCCTGGTCGATGGCCTCCTTGACCAGGGCGTGGGCGCGGACCGCCTCGTCCATGCTGATCTTGCCTTGCAGGATGGCGGCCAGGAAGTCGTTCAGACGCTCCTTTTCGGAGCTGAGGCCTCCCGCTTCGAGCAGGGCGCGGCGAAAGGTCTCGACGTCGGGGTGACGCTCATCGGGATCCTTCTCAAGAGCTTTCAGGACCACCGGGTCCAGGGCTACGAGGCTGGGCACAAGCTCGGACGGAGGCGGCGGGCGCTTGAAGAGGTGGGCCTTCATCACGGCCGGGGTCGTCTCGGCCCGGAAAGGGTGGATTCCCGTCAGCAGCTCGTAAGCGATCACGGCCACGGCGTACAGGTCGGTCCGCCCATCGACCTCCAGGCCCTCGAACTGCTCGGGGGCCATGTACTCCGGGGTGCCGATCATCGTGCCCGAGCGGGTCAGCGCGCCCTCGGAGGTGGCCCGGGCGATCGAGAAGTCGGTCAGGGCCACTCGCCCTTCCTCGTCGACCAGGACGTTGGCAGGCTTCACGTCGCGGTGGACGACGCCCCGCGAGTGCGCGTGTCCCAGGGCCTGCAGGATGGGGTCCAGGAACGAGAGGGCCTGGGCTGGCGGGAAGGGGCCGGCACGCTCCCGGATGAGATCCCTCAGGTTCCGCGAGCCGAGATACTCCATCGCGATGTAGTACTGGCCGTCCCGGAAGTCGGCGTCGTAGACCTGGGCGATGTGGGGGTGCTTGAGGCTGGCCGCGATCCGGGCTTCGCGCCGGAAACGCTCCTGGAATTCGGGCTCGCGGGTGAATTCCGGGGCCAGGACCTTCAAGGCCAGGTCGCGGGCCAGGGATTCCTGGTGGGCCAGGTAGACGGTGCCCATGGCCCCACGCCCCAATTCCCGGATCAACCGGTAGTTCCCGATGACGGGCAGGTCGGGGGAGAGGGGGGGGTCTTCCGTGTCAGAGGCCATCCCTCGCGGCTTCGACGGTCGGGTCCCCGAATCCCTGGCATGGGGTTTCGGGAAGACGCGCGAGGCGCATTCCGGAAGAACTGGTCAACCCGGGTATACTGGGGGCAGAGGCTCGCCCTCCCGCCCTGGCGGGGGGCGCGTCGAGACCTCGCAGGATTGGAGGGCCCACATGACCGTCGACCTCAATCGAACCCTGACTTTCATCGGAAAGGATCCCAACTGGTCCACCAAGTTGCTGATCGGCGCCGGGTTGAGCCTGGTCCCCATTGCCAACCTGATGGCCAGCGGTTATGCGGTCAACATGTTCCGCAACGTCCTGGCGGGGAAGGAGGACTCGGATGTCCTTCCCGAGTGGTCCGACCTGGGAGACCACTTCGTCAAGGGGCTCATGATCATGTTGATCGGCCTGGGGTATCTGTTGATCCCGGTGGTGATGATGGGGGTGGCCCTGGTCCCCGTGCTCGCGTCGCTTTTCAGCAGCCGCGAGCCGGTCCTGGCCCTGGGCCTTCTGGGCACCGTGCTCCTGGCGGTGGCGGGGGCGATCCTGGGTCTGATCCTGGGGCTTCTGGCCCTGGAGGGGGGCGCCCTCTACGCCGAGACCGGCTCGCTGGGCGAGGCCTTCCGCATGGACGAGATCCTCCGCCGACTCCGGGAGGCTCCCCTGGACTTCCTGATGTCCCTGGGAATCTTGGCGGTGGGCAGCATGACGGCCTCCTCGCTGGCCGGATTCGTGCCCTTCTTCGGGGCCCTGGTGGCGGCCATGTTGGGGTTCCCGGTCCAGTTGATGTTCTGGCATGCCCTGGCCACCACCGCCCGCTCCAACTTCCTGGACCGTCCTGGTCTGGATGCCTGAGGATCCGTCGCGTGCATCCCAGGGAGCAGGCTTCTCACCTGGTCCGCACCGCTCAGGGGTGGCGGGTCTTCTCGGCCAGGTAGCGCCGATGGATCTCCAGTCCGTCTGGGACGACCTCGACGCGGCGGCACCAGTCCTCCAGCTCTTCTTCAGGAATCCACTCGCCCCACTCGATCTCGGAGGTTTGATGGACCACCGGGCCGTCCCAGCAGACCTGGAAGACGTGCACCCAGGCCCTGTTGTGGGGGCCCTGGTAGAGGTGGGCGAAGAGGAACTCCAGAGGAACCCCGGTGATGCCCAGCTCCTCGGCCACCTCGCGGGTGGCGGCCTGGAGATAGGTTTCGCCCGAGGCCACCACCCCCCCGACGAACATGTCGTACAGGTGGGGGAAGACGTCCTTGGTCGGGGTGCGGCGATGGACGTAGACCTCTCCGCGTGGGTTGCGGCACAGGATGCCCACCCCCCGGTGCAGCAGGTTGAGTCGGCGCACCTCCGGACGGGGAGCCTGGCCCACGATGCGGTCTTCGGGGTCGACCAGATCGACGAGTTCTTCCATGCCCTTGGAGTTGGCCCCGGCGGGTCGCGGTTCCTCTCCCCTGGCTGCGGATCTCACGGATCCAGGGGGATCAGGGCGCCCGTCTCCGAGCCGGCAGGTGTCCGTGGTCGCGAAACCAGCGCACGGCGTCTTCAATCCCTTCCTCGATGGGGGAGGCCGCAAGCCCCAGCTCCCGTTCGGCCCGGCTGCCATCCCGGAAACGGATGGATTGGGTGGCCTCGACCACCTGCCCGTCCAGGAGCGCGAACCGGTGCTGGTCCAGACGGCGCAGGAGGGCTCCGGCGAGTCCCACCAGCCGGCCGGCTGCGCGCGGCAGGGGCAGCAGCGGCGGGCGGACGCCCAGGATTCGCGCAGCCCGTTGCATGAACTCCCGGTACAGGAGGTTGTGGGTGCCCAGGAGGTAGCGCCGTCCGGGGACCCCGTGCTCCAGGGCCAGGACATGTCCCAGGCCGCAATCGGACGCCGTGATGAAGCACTTGCCTCCCTGCGGATGGAAGGGCATCCAGTGGCGGCCCATCTGCACCAGGATGGCCCCCGAGGTGGGCTTGGAGTCCCAGGCCCCGATCACGTAGTCGGGGTTCACCACCACCCCCTTCAACCCGCGAGAGCAGGCATGGAGGACCAGTCTCTCGGCTTCGGACTTGGTCTCGAAGTAGCCTCGAAGTGGGGTGTCGCGTCCAAAGGACCGGTCCGGGTCGGGGAGGGGGCTCTCCTCGTCGGCAGGGGATTCGGGGCTGCCCCAACCCACGGTGATGGAGGAGGAACACAGAAGGAAGCGGGCCACTCCTGCCGCCTCGGCGCCTCGGAGCAGGGCGGAGGTGGCATCCACGTGGACGGCGCGCATTCGCTGGAGAGCCCGGGGGCCGTGCTCGAAGGTGCCCGCCACGTGGGCGACCGCCTCACAGCCTCGCAGGGCCCGGACGACGGCCCCGGGGTCTGCCAGGTCCGCCTCCACGCACTCGACGTCCAACCCCTCCAGGGCCGCCCTGGGCGAAGTGGGACGTACCAGGCAGCGCACCTCCCAGCCCCGCTGAAGGGCGGCGCGGACCACGTGGGCCCCGACGAATCCCGTTCCCCCGGTGATGAAGAGGCGCATGCTCGTGTTCCGGTCTCCTCCGTCAAGGTCGGTCTTCGGCGTGAGGGCCTCCTGGCCTGTGCCCTTTCGAGGGCCATGACGCCTCCCTCCCCGGGATCCGGCCGAGCGCCCGGGAATTGCCTCCACGGGGGGGTTGACTCCGGGCAGACCAGGACGCTATGATAGCGCTCGTCCGGCGGGGCGCCACGAGTGGCTCTGCAGTCTCTGGAATGGGCGAGTGGCGGAACTGGCAGACGCGGCAGACTTAGGATCTGCTGGAGGAATCCGTGGGGGTTCGAGTCCCTTCTCGCCCACTCCAGGGATAGGACGAAAAAGAGCGGTGCGGGAAGGAAGACCGAACGGCACCGAGAATAGACCGGCGAACACGCGGAAGTAGCTCAGCGGTAGAGCACTGCCTTGCCAAGGCAGGGGTCGAGAGTTCGAATCTCTTCTTCCGCTCCAACGCTACCAGAAGGGCTGCTGGAAAGCAGCCCTTCTTCACGTCCGGAGGATTCGGCGCGGAGGGTCTCCCTCGGCGTCCGGACTCTTCCGGGATGCCCTGCGCGCCCTCCCCGGCGCGATGGGCGCCGAAATCTGCGGGCGGCCCTCGAGCGCCGGCCGCCGTGGGAGGAACAATGAAGGTCAACGTCACCGAGAAATCGCCCATCGAGCGCGTTCTGGAAGTCTCCGTCCCGCAGGAACAGGTGGAGAAGGCCTACGAGGCCGCCTTCCGTTCCGCCCTGCGCCACCTCTCGCTGCCTGGGTTCCGCAAAGGCAAGGTCCCGGTCGCCATGGGCCGCCGTCACATCACCGACGGCAGCCTGACCGGTCAGGTGTTGGAGGACCTTCTGCCGTCAGCCTTCAGCCAGGCCTTGGAAGAAACCGGCATCCGCCCGTTGTCCGAGCCGCACTGGGACATCATCGAGAAGGCCCGGGACAAGGACCTGGTCTTCCATGCCACCTTTGAGGTGCTTCCCCACGTCGAGATCCGGGATTACCAGGGTCTGGAGATCACCCAGGAGCGTCCGGAAATTGGCGAGGAGCAGGTCGCCTCGGTGCTGGACCGTATGCGGCAGGGGCAGTCCGAACTGCTGACCCTGGAGGAGGAGCGCGGCCTTCAGGAGGGCGATGTCGCCCTGGTGGATTTTCACAGCTCCGAGAACGGCGAACCCCTGCCTCGTGGCAACGCCGAGAACTACCCCATGGAGCTGATCCCGGGCAGCTACGTCCAGGGATTCCTTGAGAACCTGTATGGGATGAAGCCCGGCGAGGAGAGGGACTTCGAAGTCGACTTCCCGGCCGACTATCCTTCCGAGCTTGCCGGCAAGCATGTGGCGTTCCACTTCCACCTCAAGGAGATCAAGGTCCGCCGCCTGCCCGAACTGGACGACGCCTTCGCCCAGACCGTCTCCGACAAGTCGACCATCGAGGAGCTTCGCGCGGAGATTCTGGAGCGCATGACCAGTCAGGTTCAGCACGAAGCGGAGCACGGAGTGGCCAACCAGGTCTTCCAGAAACTGCTTGAGCAGATCCAGCCGGAAGTCGTCCCGCCCTCCCTGGTCCTGAGCCACGCCCGGCAATACTCGGCCAGCGTGGCCCGTGACCTGGAGCGCCGCGGCCAGACCTTGTCCGAGATGCTGCGCCAGCAGGGGCGCTCGGAGGAGGACTGGTCCAAGCACGCCATGGGCATCGGCTTCGGCGAGGCCTGCATGGAGATCCTGATCGACTCCCTGGCCCGCCAGGAAGGGATTCAGGCCACCGAGGAAGACCTGGACCCGCATATCGAGCAGGAAGCCACCCGCACCCGTCAGTCGGAGGCCGCGGTGCGGCGTCGGATGCGGGAGGAGGGCACTCTCGAACTCTTGAAGTCGCACATCGTCCGGCACAAGGTGATGCACGCCGTCGTCGATGCCACCAAGGTGGACTACGTGGTGCCCCAGCCGCAGGGCCAGGAACAGGAGGCTCCCGCCCCGGTTGCGGCCGAGGTCTGAGCCCGCGGCGGTCCCCAGGGCCTGGGGACCGCCCTTCCCTCATCCCACACACAGTGTCGCTTGGAGGTATCATGAGACCCAGCCAGAGGATCGCCAGGGCCCAACATCTGGTGCCCATGGTGGTGGAGCAGACGGCACGGGGTGAGCGCTCCTACGACATCTATTCGCGTCTGCTCAAGAACCGGATCGTCTTCCTGGGTGACGACGTCTCCGACCATCTGTGCAACCTGGTGATCGCTCAGCTCCTCTTCCTCGAGCAGGAGGACGCCGACAAGGATATCGACCTCTATATCAACAGTCCAGGTGGGTCGATCTCCGCCGGCCTGGCCATCTATGACTGCATGCAGTTGATCAAGCCGGACGTGTCCACCATCTGCATCGGGATGGCCGCCAGCGCGGCGGCCCTGCTTCTGGCGGCAGGAGCTGCCGGCAAGAGGTTCGCCTTGCCCTATTCCCGGATCATGATTCACCAGCCCTGGATCCAGGGGATTGGCGGCCAGGCCACCGATATCGACATCCACGCTCGGGAGATCCTGCACATCCGCCAGGCCACCAACGAGATCCTGGCTCGACACACCGGGCAGGACCTGGAACGCATCCAGCGGGACACCGAGCGCGACTACTACATGGACGCGGAGCAGGCCGTCGGGTATGGTATACTCGACAAGGTCATCACGCGGGAAAGTCGCTAGGAACCCGAAAGTTCCAGGGGTGACCAGGGGCCTTTTGCGGGTTTCCAGGAACTTCCTGGCAGTCTTGCTTGTTTCCCAGGCCGGGAGCAACCCGGCGAAGGCGTTCGGATTTTTCGGCGCTCCAGCCACCGATGGAGGTCTTTGATGTTCCGTTTCGGGGATGATCGTGGAACCCTGAAGTGTTCCTTCTGCGGCAAGAACCAGGAGCAGGTCCGCAAGCTCATCGCAGGCCCTGGGGTCTACATCTGCGACGAGTGCATCGAGCTGTGCAATGAGATCATCGAAGAGGAACTCTCGCGCACCAACGAGGACCCGCTTCGTTTCCGCAACCTGCCCAAGCCCCGGGAAATCCGCCAGATTCTCGACCAGTACGTGGTCGGGCAGGACCGGGCCAAGAAGACCTTGGCGGTGGCGGTCTACAATCACTACAAGCGGATCCACTCCAAGGGAACTCCGGGTGGCGAAGAGATCGATCTCCAGAAGAGCAACGTGCTGTTGATCGGTCCGACGGGTTGCGGCAAGACCTACCTGGCCCAGACCCTGGCCAAGCTGCTCAACGTCCCGCTGGCCCTGGCGGACGCCACCTCCCTGACCGAGGCAGGCTACGTCGGTGAGGATGTCGAGAACATCCTGCTGAAACTGATCCAGGCGGCCGATTACGACGTCAAGAAGGCTCAGCAGGGCATCATCTACATCGACGAGATCGACAAGATCGCCCGCAAGTCCGAGAACCCTTCGATCACCCGGGACGTGTCGGGCGAAGGCGTGCAGCAGGCCCTGCTGAAGATCCTGGAAGGGACCGAGGCCAACGTGCCTCCTCAGGGGGGGCGCAAGCATCCCCATCAGGAGTTCATCCAGATCGACACCACCAACGTCCTGTTCATCTGTGGTGGCGCCTTCGAGGGGCTGGACAAGATCATCGAGCAGCGCATCCGAGACCAGTCCCTGGGCTTCCGGGCCAGCATCCAGTCGCGCAAGGACCGCCAGATCGGGGAGGTCCTGGCGCAGGTCCTCCCCGAGGATCTGCTCAAGTTCGGCCTGATCCCCGAGTTCGTCGGCCGCCTGCCCATCGTGGTGACGCTCGACGCCCTGGACGAGGAGGCCCTGGTCCGGATCCTCACCGAGCCGCGCAACGCCCTGGTCAAGCAGTATCAGAAGATCTTCGCCATGGATGGCGTGGACCTGGTGTTCACCAAGGAGGCGGTGGCCGTGGTGGCCCGCGAGGCACAGACCCGCAAGACGGGGGCTCGTGCCCTGCGCAGCATCATCGAGGAAGTGATGCTGGACATCATGTATGAGGTTCCCTCGCTGCCCAACGCACGGCGCTGCGTGATCACCCCCGAGGTGGTCGAGCGCAAGGCCGAACCGACCCTGATCTACGTCGAGGAGATGCAGCAGGAGGCTTCCTGAACCGCGATCTCTCCCTTGGGAGGGGATCGCCGGGACCCCGCCGATGGCTTTTGCGATGGACCTGAACTGGCTCCACATCTCGATCTCTGCGGGGGCGGGGATGCTTCTCGGCCTGGGCCTTGCCCTGGGCTTGGGGAGGGTCCGCCGCCCTCCGCAGGAGTCACCCGCCGAGGTCGAGGCTCAACTTCATCGTCTGCGCTCGGAGATCGAGGACCAGGTTCGTCGCTGGGAGGCTCTTCCCAACCTGCTGGCCTCCCTCTCTTCGGTGGAGGAGCCCGAGAAGCTCTACTCGTCGATCGCCTTCGTCACGCGGGAATACCTGGGGGCGGAATACGCCGCGGTCCTGCTGCGCAAGGACAAGGACTTCGTGACCCAGGTCGGGGAGGGGCTCTCCGAAGAAACCGTGCAGACCTTCCGCCTTCCCGTCAAGGAAGGCCTGGTCCGCTACATCCTGGAGACCAACTCGCCGGTCCGCCTGGAGAAAGGGGATCGCCAGTTGGGCTTGTTCCGAAACCTGCGCGAGCCGATCCGTGAGGCCATGCTGGCACCGCTGAGAACCGGGGCGGAGGTCTTCGGACTCTTGTGGGTCGCCAACAAGGCGCAGTTGGGGACCTTCACCAAGAGCGACCTGGACCTGGCCTCGTACCTGGCCATCCCCTTCTCGCTGGCCGTCCACAACGCCAACGTCTTCAAGACCTCGCAGAAGACGGTGGTGGACATGCTCATCGAGATCTGCCGTCAACTGGAGGACCGGGACCCCCTGACCCGGGGCCATTCGGCCCGGGTGGCCGAGCTGGCGGTTCGGGGCGGACGCCAGTTGCGGATGAGTCCGGCCGACCTCGAGACCCTGAGGGTGGCGGCCCTGTTGCACGACCTGGGGCGGATGGCCCTGCCCGCCGAGTTGTGGAACAAGCCCACCGAGTTGACCGACCAGGAGCGCGACCTCGTCCGCTCGCACACCCGGCGTGCGGTCGAACTGCTCAAACCTCTCGGGTATGTCGAGAGGGCCCTGCCCCTGGTCCTCTACCATCATGAACACTACGATGGCAGCGGTTATCCGGTGGGGCTGCGCGGGACGGCGATCCCGGTCGGCGCCCTGGTGATCGGGATGGCCGAGGCCTACGATGCGTTGACCCATGACCGGCCGCACCGCCCCGCCGTGTCACCGGCCGAGGCTCACCGGTTGCTCTCCGAGCAGGCCGGCAAGCGCTTCGATCCGCAGATCCTTCGGCCGTTCCTGCAGATGCTCGACCAGGACTCGGCCGCCGCTCCGGTCAACCCGGTGGGGTCACCGCGTTGACGGCGATCTCGAACGGGATCTTCAGGGCAGGGTCAAAGCGGCTGCCACAGTCCTGAAGGATTGCCCGAAGGATCTGTTGGCGCCCGGAAAGGCCCGTGCGCTCCAATCCCTCGATCCAGGCCACGGCCAGGGCCAGGATCCGAGAGAGCCGGGGAACCGTCGCGTCGGGTTCGCCTCCGCGAGCATACGGTGCGCGCAGGTGACCCACGACCGCCGCGACGTCCGCCACCGCGCGGATTCGCGCCAGCAGTTCCTGAGGGGCGTCTGCCCCCAGCCGGTCCAGCTCGTGAACCCGGGCGGCCAAGTCCAGACGCTCCAGTTCGGCTGCGGACAGACCCAGTTCCTGGCCCAGGGCCAGCCCGACCCGGGCCACCAGCTCGCCGCGGGCCCGCGACTGGACCCCGGAACGCTCCAACAGGTCCTGGAAGACGCCGATGGCTTCCTGACGGAAGGAGGCCGCCTGTTCAGCAAGGTGGGAGAGGCGGATGGCCACGGCGGACTGGGTCGCCAGGACCTGCATGAACTCGACATCGTCGTCGTCGAAGGAACCCTCGATCTTGTTGACCACCTCCAGGACGCCCAGAGGTTCGCCTTCCCAGAAGATGGGAGCGGCCACCAGCGAGCGGGTCTGGTAGCCGATCTGCTGGTCGGTCTTCTTGCTTTGACGGGGATCGAGGGCGGCGTCGCTGACCCGCAGGGTCTGCCTGCGCAGGATCGAGAATCCGGCGACGCTGCGTTCGTCCAGCGGCAAACGGACCTTCATGATCTCTTCGGCGCACGAGCCGACCGCGTGGGCGAAGTAGAGCTCGGTGCGATCCTCCGAGAGGCGCAGCACGGAGGCGCCATCCGAGCGGCACACCGTGCGCGCGCTGCAGAGGATCGCGTCCAGCCTCTGACGCAGGTCGCCCGGTTCGGTCATCCCCACCAGGTTTCGGGCCAGCAGTTCCAGCTTCTCGTGGGGGGTTTCCGCCTGCTCCGCCGCGCCGATGGGGCTTGCTGCGACGAAGCCGTCGATCTTCACCGAGCGGCTGACCCCCATGTTCTGGACCATGCTCAGGCGGAGCTGCCGGTCGATCTCGGGGGTCCGGGTGGCCGTGGCGAAGCGCATTCCCGAGCGGGCGGGCCGCGACTCTGCGGCCTGGTGCGGCGTGTGGGCGTCGATCCGGTCGATCCGGACCGAGAAGGCCTTCTCGATGGCGCCGGGGAGATCCGGGTTGTAGGTCACCCGCGGCGAGATCGGAGACTTCGTCAGGGTGGTCAGTCGCTCCAGGGCAAAGGTGTCGGTGGGATCCTGGAGGACCACGACCAGGTGCCCTTCCTGGCGATCGACCGGGAGTGCAGGGATCTGCTCAGCCACCTCCCGGGGGATCGTCTGCGCCCAGGTGGCGCTGACCTTCTGTGACTGAAGGTTGAAGCAAGGCACTCCGGCGGCCTGACTGGCGGCGTCCAGCCAGGTCGCCCGGTCGAACGCGCCCGCCTCGAGCAGGATCTGTTCCAGGGGGCGGCCGCTGGATTGGCTCTCGCGCTGGGCTCGGCTCAGGGCGGAGCGGTTGAGCCGGCGCCCCTGGAGCAGGATCTCCAGGGCGCGCAGGGAGATGTCCATCTGCACTTCGGATGCCCTCCGGCGGAACCTCGGGCCCTGGCAGGCCTTCGGCAGATTCTCTCGGCTTCGACTCGGGGCTCCTTCGTCCCTGGAGTCGGGAAGGAGTCGCCGAACTCGGAACAGAACCCCGAAAGCCCGACCTCTGGGGGGACAGACTAGGAGGGCACCATGGGCAGTGTGGGCGAGATGGGCAGACAGACCGAGGAGCAGTTGGCGCTTCTCCTGAACCTGATTCCCGGGGCCCGATTGTGTCGGGTCCAGTCCTTCCCCGAGCGTCCCCGCCCCGAGATCCTGCCGTTCGGGATCGACCTGGGCTCTGCGAAGTCGACCGAGGAGCGCCCGCACCTGCCGACCATGGTGGCCGAACTGCAGGGGCGGACGGTCCATCTGGAGTTCATCCCGGCCCCCGAGCCCGACACCTGGTGGATGAACCTGTATGTGTCGGGTTCCTCCCCGGTCCCCCTGGCGCTGACGGCTCTGAACACCGCGGGCTTCGGCCGTTCGACGAGGGTGGTCTGGCAGAGCTTCAAAACGGGCGACCAGCGATTCGATGCGCTCTATGACTCGGCCAGCAGCACCCCCGACGAGGGGCGCGAGATCCTGGCGGACCCGGCCACCCGCGAGAGGATCCTGGCCATGGGGGAGATCGAGCGATTCACCCTGGAATCGCGGTTCGTCCGGTTGATCCGTCTGGTGGATGAGTTCTCGGACATCGAGGCGGAAGCCTTGAACCGCACCATCCGCGAGATGGTCCAATTGGCAGGGCACCTGGAGTCGCAGGCTGCCTTGAAGCGAACCTAGCCCGATCGGGATGCACTTCCTCCTGCGACCCCTGGCTCCCCTGGCGGCGTCGGCCATCCTGCTCTGGGGAGCCTGCCTGCCCGTCCGGGCGGAGACGCTCCCAGGCTCTGATCCGCGCCCCGGGATCAAGACCGAGTGGGAGGCCCGTCAGTTCTTTCGTGAGGGCCGGGCCCTGCATCGCTCGGGTCACCTGGAGCGGGCGGTCGACCTCTACCGTCGAGGGCTCCAGGCCGACGCCGGGCGACTGGAGATCCTGCCCTATCTGGCCCTGGCCCTGGATGCGTCGGGCCGTTCCCGGGAGGCCCTGGAATACTATGACGCCTACCTGGCCCTGGAACCCGAGGACCTTCGGGTCTGCTTGAACCGGGTCGCCGCGTGGATCCATCTGGGGGCCGAGCTCGAGGCGCTTCAAGCGTTGCGGGAGATCGAGCTTGCTGCGTCCGGGGTGCCGGAGTTCCACAACCTGCGCGGAGTGGTCTTCTTGCGCCTGGAGCAGCCGGCCCGGGCCGCCGACGACTTCCAGGTGGCCTTGGCCATGCGCCCCGGCTGGACCGCGGCTTCGGTCAACCTGGCCTCGGCGTGGCGGGACATGGGACGCTCGGAGGAGGCCCTGGCCCTCCTGAACCAGGCGGTTCAGGCGTCCCCGGAAGATCCGCAGGCCTGGAACAACCTGGGAGTCCTGCTGGCGCAGGGAGGGGACGTCCCGGCCGCCCGTCAGGCCTTCTCGCAGGCCACCGAGACCGGGGGCCTGGCCCTGGCGCATCTCAACTCGACCCTCCTGGCCTCCCGGCTTGATGGGGGAGCAGCCCTCCTGGTGCAGGCCGCAGAGCTGGTCGATCGCGACCCGGACATGCAGGAGGCCCGCCTCCTGTATGCGGCCCTGCTCTACCGGGCGGGGCGCCTGCCCGAGGCCCGCCAGGAGCTCGAGGCCTTGCTGGAGCGCGCTCCTGAACATCGCTTGGGGCAGGAGTTCCTGGGTTTGGTGCTCATGCGAGCGGGAGAGGAAGGGCAGGCCCTCCCGCTGCTGGAGGCCGTGGCCGTGGCCCGACCGGAATCCGCCTGGGCCCAGCACAACCTCGCCTTGGCCTTGCGTTTGACCGGCGACCTATCCGGGGCCCTGGAAGCGGCGCAGGCGGCCAGTGGTCTGGACCCCGCCCGCCCGGAGATCTGGTACAACCTGGGCGTCCTGCTGGACCTGTCGACCCGGCCTCGGGAGGCGGTGGCGGCTTTCGAGAAATGGCTGGAGCTTTCTCCGGACCACGCGGAGGCGGCCCTGGTCCGCGAACACGTCGAGGACCTGCGCCAGCACCTCCGGGGGGCCTTGGATCCGGGTTCCTAGCTCCGGGGGCGCGCCTTCTGGCCAGCCCGGGCCTCGGGAGGGTTCTGGGCGGCCAGACCCACGGTCTGCCGGCTGGTCATCTCCTGCTCCGGGGTGGGTCGAGGACGAGAGCGGGGGCGCAGATCGGATTCCATGATCTCCCCGTTCATCTCGTCGGGCTGGAGTTTCGGGGTCTCCTTCATGTGGAGCAGGTGCTCGGGTTGGAACTGGTTGGTCTGGTTGCGTCCGTTGCGTTTGGAGAAATACAGGGCGGCATCGGCGAAGCGGACCAGGTCCTCCAGGGTGTCGGCCTGGTCGGGGAAGGTGGCCACACCGCCGCTCACGGCGATGCGCAAGGGCGTCCCTTCCCAGACCAGTTCCAGGGCCTCGAGCAGGCTGTGCATCCGGTTGGCCACCACAAAGGCACCGTCCAGATCGGTCTCGGGCATGACCAGACAGAACTCCTCGCCCCCATAGCGCCCGACCAGGTCGGTTTCGCGAACCGAACGGCGCAGGATGCGAGCCACCTCCACCAGGACCTTGTCTCCACAGGGGTGGCCGTGGGTGTCGTTGAGGGACTTGAAGTGGTCGATGTCCACCATCAGCAGGCTGACCGGGTGCTTGTAGCGGTGGGCCCTGCGCATCTCTTCGTTGAGGCGATGGAACAGGTGCCGGCGGATGTAGAGGCGGGTCAGGCTGTCGGTGACGGCCATCTCATACAGACGGGCGTTGTGGATGGCCACGGCGGCCTGGTCGGCCACCTGCTGGATGATCTGCAGGTCGGCGTCGGAGAACGATTTGCCCTGGAACTTGTTGGTGATGTTCAGGACACCGATGACGTCGCCATGAACCCGCAAGGGGACGCACAGGATCGAGTTCACCCGGGAAGTGAGTGAGCGGACGAACTGGGGACCGTCGAAGACGTTGTTGACCACCATCGGGGTTCCGGTCGCCGCCACCTGGCCGGCGACGCCTTCGCCCCGCTTCAGGCGCTTGGTGACGATCTCGCCGTTGAGGATCTTCTGCTCGGTCTCGGGGTCGATCCCCCGGACGACCTGGACGACCAGCTCGTCGCTGCCCTCGTCGAAGAGCATGATCGAGCCCTTCTCGGCCTCGGCGATGGCGGCGGCCCGGCCCAGGATCTCCGTCAGCAGGCGATTGCGGTCGTCGATCACGTTCAGGGCCCGCCCGACGTCGTAGAGCATGGCCAGCTTGTTCATCTGGTAGCCCAGGTCCCGCTTGGAGGTCTGCAGCTCCTGGTAGAGACGGGCATTGTCCAGGGCCGTGGCCCCCTGGCTGGCCAACAGGTAGAAGAAGCGGGCCTCGGCCTCACTGTCACAGGCCTTGTCCAGGCAGACCACGCCCAGGACCTCGTCCTTGGCCAGCAGCGGAACCCAGTAGCAGATTCCGGCCTGGGTCAGGTTCGCCTCCTCGAACTCCCGGGGGAAGAGCGTCTGGCCGCTGGAATCGGCCACTGCGAAAGGTTCGCCGGCCTTCAGCAGTTGCCAGAGGATGCCCTGGCGGGGCTGGAAGCAGATCCGCTGGACCACCTCGTTGGGCAGTCCGTGGGCGTAGATCGGCTTGAACGGGCCCCTGGGCTGGCGGGCCAGCAGCACCAGGGCCCGCGTGGCGCCGATCCGGTCGGACATGGCGGCCACCAGGACCTCGCTGATCTTGACAGGGTTGTCCCCCGTGAAGGCCCGTCCGACCTGGCAGATGGTGTACAGGTCGAAGGCTCGTTCTTCCAGGCTCCGGGTGTGCTGGGTCAGGTTGGCAACCTGTCGGGTCAGGGTTTCAACCTGCCGGGTCAGTTCGGTGACCGACTTCTTTTCCAGGTCCTGCTGCATGTCAGCTCCCTTTTGCCTGGTGCCCAAGGCACCTGCGCACAATGTTCGTGTCGGGGAGGGGATCTCCTCGACGGCGCGTTCATCGTCCGGGGCCCCCCCACTTGGAGGATCGCTGGTCGACGGGATCCAGAAGGTCTGGAAGCCCCTAGAACCCGACCTTGGGGTTGCAGTTCCAGCGGATCTGGCGGAAGTCGCGGGTCTCGATGACCTTCCCGGCGCGTTTCTTCTCGGTCCGGACCATTTCGTGGCTGGCGTTGACCCAGACCCGGTATTCCGTGGCCGAGGTTCCCGAGAACTCATAGACGGTCGCCTGCTGGCCGCGGACGTTTTCGGATCCGGTCACCTTCATGGTCGGATAGCTCTTCAACTCGTTGAGGATCATCGTGAACAGGGGCTGGAAGAAGGGGGTCCCCACCACGTCCGGGTGGTCCAGGCCGCGGGTGATCCGGCCCATCCCGATCTTGGCGCGCACCTTGTCGGCGGCGAAGGAGGGGTCGTAGACCACGACGCTGCCCACGTTGCGGCTGCTCCCGCGCAGCACCTCGGTCCGAATCCTGGGCCCGGCCAGCGAGACCGAGTAGTCGAACTTCAGGACCCCGCGTTCGCTGGAGTAGTCGTATTTCAGGGTATAGTCCTTGGCCGACTCGATGCGGGCCTTCACGGCGTTCCAATCGCCGGCGGGAGCGGCCTGGGCCTGGACGGCCAGGCTGAGGACGAAGGCCACGGTCAGGGTCAGGGCCAGGGTGAGGTTTCGGTTGAGACGGAACATGGGGAAGCCTCCATGATTAACTTGCACCAGGGCAGCGCGCCGTTCAACGAAGCTCGGCCCATCCCTGCCAGGGTGGGAAGTCGGACCCCGTTGGAGAGCGCAGGGTTTCCCGGCAGGGGGGAGGATCTGCTATCCTGGGACAATCATGGACAAGTTCAAGAAGATTCTGCTGCTCCTGGCGGGCAACCCCCTGTTCTGGATTCTCCTGATCGTGGGCTCCTTGCTGCTGTTCATCTACCTGTTTGAGCGCGTTCCCAGCTTCGGGGTCAACAAGGTCTATCACATCTTCGACTGAGGCCGGCGCTCAACCGTTCTCCGCGCGGGCAGCCAGTTCGGCCCATCGGTCCAGGGCCTGGGCCAGTCGGGCCTGGAGGGCTTCCAGCTCGCAGTACATCGAGTGGAGCCGCTCCGCGTCGCTGGAGGGCGCCGCCAGGGCCTGCTCAAGGACGAGGCGGCGCTGATCGCCCCTCTCGATCTCCTGCTCCAGGGCCTGGAGTTCCCGGGTCTCCTTGTAGGAGAGCCTGCGGTCGCGGGAAGGGGCTCCCGGGGAAGGCGCCGGGGCGCGAACCCGCGGCGGGGTCGGGGGCCTTTCCTCTTCGGCCAGCGTCTGGCGCAGGGTTTCGTAGTCGCCTGGGAACTCCGAGGGCCCCCCGACTCCGAAGTGGAACAGGCGGTCGACCGTCCGGTCCAGGAAGTATCGGTCGTGGCTGACGACCACCAGGATGCCCGGGAAGTCGTCCAACCAGGCCTCCAGGCGGACCAGGGTCGGCAGGTCGAGGTCGTTGGTCGGCTCGTCCAGCAGCAGCAGGTTGGGGGCACCCAGCAGGACGCGCAGCAGCTCCAGCCGACGCCTCTCGCCTCCTGAGAGCCTGTGGATCGGGGTGTGCTGCATCGAGCGCGGGAACAGGAAGTTCTCCATCAGGGACTCGGCGGTGATGCGCGACCCGTCTGGCCGGGTGAGGACTTCGGCCACCTCACGGACGTAGTCGACCGCCCTGGTCTCCTCGGGCAGGTTGCCCGAGCGCTGGGCGTAGTAGCCTGGAACCACGGTGGGACCCATCTCCACCCACCCCTGGTCGGGTTCCACGCGGCCCGCCACCAGGTCCAGAAGCGTGGTCTTGCCGCAGCCATTGGGCCCGACCAGCCCGATCCGGTCTCCCCCCTGAAGCTCCAGCGTGAACTCGCGCAGCAGGGGTCGACCCTCGTAGCTCTTGCTCAGTCCGTGCAGGAGCAGGCCCTTGCGGCCCAAGCGGGACGCCGTTCCAGCCTGTTCCAAGGCCAGCTCACCTCGGGTGGCCCGGGGGCCCTGTTCCAGCATGGCCAGGATCCGCTCCTGACGGGCCTTCTGTTTGGTGGCCCGGGCGCGCGGCCCGCGCTTGAGCCACTCCATCTCGCGTCGCAGGAGGTTGGAACGCTTCTCGGCCGAGGCGGCCCGGAGCTTCTCCTGGTGGTCCTTCTCCTGCAGGTAGGAGGCGTAGTTCCCTTCATGGAGTTGGACGGACCCCTGCTCGACTTCCAGGATGCGTCGGGTGACCCGGTCCAGGAAGTAGCGGTCGTGGGTGATCATGACCAGGGCTCCGGCGAAGTGCCGCAGGTATCCCTCCAGCCAGTCGATGGCCGCCGTGTCCAGGTGGTTGGTGGGTTCGTCCAGCAGCAACAGGTCGGGCTCGGAGATCAAGGCCTCGGCCAGGGCGACCCGTTTGCGCTGTCCCACCGAGAGGCTGCCCACGCGCGCCTCCATGTCCGGCAGGCCCAGCCGGGTCAGGATGGTCCGGGCCCGGGTGTGGAGATCCCAGGCTCCCAGGGCCTCCAGTCGTCCCGCCAGCTCGGAGACCTCCGCAGCGAAACGTCCCTCGGGGTCGCCCTTGGAAAGGCGCCGACACGCCTCTTCGTGGGCGCGGAGCAGATCGATGGCCTCCGATTGCGAGTGGTACAGGGCATCCAGGACCGAGAGCTCGGAAGCGAAGGTCGGGGATTGGGGGAGGTAGCCCACCCGGACCCCCGAGGCCACGCTCCGGCGTCCGCGGTCGACGGGTTCGACTCCGGCCATCACCCGCAGCAGGGTGGTCTTGCCCGAGCCGTTGCTGCCCAGGATGCCCAGCCGCTCACCCGGCTCCACCGTCAAGGTGACGTCCTGCCAGAGGGGCTCGGTTCGGAACTGGCGGCTGATGTTTTCGAGGCGGAGGATCGACATGGCCCCTGGTTGGGCGTCGGGGCGCTCGGCTCCTCTTCGAAAGGAGGCCGGCGCTGCCGGTTGCCTTGGACACCCTCTGGGCATCTCGGGGGGAGAACATGGCGACATCGATGAACGGAACCACGGAGACCTCGGAGCACGCCAAGGGCGAACGGGTCGGTCTTCGTGCCCCCGAGGGCGTGCTCTTGAGACCGGGATCGAGAGCCGCGAATGCGTCGACTGCGCCCTCCGTGGTTCAGCCAGGGGCCATGGGTGTCATCGGGGTCAGCGGGAGGCCAGCCAGACCAGGGCGGCGCTGAGGGCGCTCAGACAGGCCAGGAGCAGGGCCGGCCCCAGGGCCAGGAGGGGAAAGGCTCGGGCCAGGGCCGTGCGCGAGGCCTCTTCCAGGCGGGCCGAGGCGGCCGCCAGCCGTTCGGGGAGGTCCCCGTGCTCTTCGCCCTTTTTGACTTCGGCCAGGACCTCGGCACTCAAGAGCCCCGTGGGCGCCAGTGAATCCAGGACGGGCTCCCCCTTCTCGATCCGGCCCGCCGCGTGCATCAGGGCCATGGTGTGCGTGGTGCTTCCGGTGCACCCGGCGGCCAGGAGTGCCCCGCGGTGGGCGGGCAGCCCGGAACGCAGCAGAGGACCCAGGGCCTTGAGGAAGCGCTCTCCCGCCTGAAGCCGCAGGGCGCTGCCGATCAGGGGCAGGCGGTCCAGAAGGCGGTCGGCTCGGCGGCTGAACCAGTGCCTGCGCTGCAGCCTCTTCAGGCTCATCCCCAGGGGGAGCGCCAGCAGGGCCGTCCCCGTCAGGCTCAGGCCCAACGCCGATCCGAAGCCTGCGGGTCCCGGCTGTCCTCCCAGCAGGGCCAGGCACAGCGCCGCCACGACCAGGGCCAGAAGCGGGCAGGTCCAGCCGGCCGTTCGGATCCGCCGGCGTCGGGCGCGGTGCTCTGCCTCCAGCGAGTCCGACAGGGTCCTGAGCAGCTCGTCCAGCAGTCCGGCCTCCTCGCCTGCAGCGACCATGCCCAGCTCGTAGGGCGTGAAACAGTCCGAGAAGCGGGCCAGGGTTTCGGCCAGGCCCTGGCCGGAGCCCAATGCCTCGTGCAGCGGGCCGGCCAGGGCCGGCATGAAGGCCTGGGCAGACGCCTCGACAGCTCGGCGGATGGGCTCGCCGCGCTCCAGACGTCCGGCCAGGTCGGCGAAGAAGGCCGCGCGCTGCGAGGTGGTGGCGGCCTCCTGCTCCGGCTCGGGCCGGGGGATCTCGGTGGACAGGTCGGCGCCGCCTTCGGGCGCCGGCGTCGCGGGCTCCACCTCGGGGATCGCCTCCTGGGCTGGCGCCGGGCGTTCCTCCTTGGCCAGGACGCTGACCGGAAGCCAGCGCAGGGCGACTCCGGTTCCCAGGAGGATGAAGTCGTTCGGGCGCAGGAAGGTCCCTCGGGGAATGGGTTGTCCGTTGACGTAGATCTCGCGATTGGACTTGGGAAGCAGGACCGGCAGCTTCTCGTACCATTCGATGGAGGCGTGGACCGGGGACAGGGCGGGGCTGGCCATGTGCAGGTCGCATTCCGGCGAGCGGCCGATGGTCATCGCGACCCGACGCAGGGGATAGCGGGTACCCGCAAACCCCGGGCCATGGAGCAGTTCCAGGCAGCCCATGAAGGGTTCCGGGTCCGGGAGCTCCTCTTGGGAATCTCGGACCTGGACCACCAGGGCGCCCATCTGGATGAGGGTGCCGTGGACCAGGAGGGCCCCCGAGGAGGCGGGTTCACCATTGATCCGGGCGGGACTGGTGAAGGACCTGTTGGAGAATTCGTAGCAGTCCTGGTCGGCGCGCCACTTCAGCAAGGCATGGACCCTGGAGACGCTGGGTTCGTCGAACTCCACGGTCGAGTCCCCGTCCGCACCCGGCCGACCCAGCGTGATCGGGTCTCCACGCAGGTAGAAGACGCGACCGGCGTCCAGACCCTCCTGGGCGACCAGCTTGAACCTTCCCACCTGGCGACTCTTCCGCTTCCAGGGCGGCCGACCTTCTCGGAGGGTCAGACCTCGGGAAGCGGCCACTCCAGGATGCGCTCAGGCGCGGTCACGCCGGCGGCAGCCAGGCTCCGGGCGCAGTGGACGTTCACCTGGGCCAGGCCCGAGTGGAGGTTCTCGAAGTGCTCGACGGCGGCGTCCAGTCGGCCCTTCCAGTCGGGTGAGCCCTCCCGGATGTAGGCCGGGTGCGAGCGACGACCGTCAGGGAAGGCGACCTCCAGGACGAAATAGTGGCCAGGCTCGCTCATCTCAGTTGGCCCCGGTCCCCAGGATGCGGTGCTCGTCGGCACTGACCGAGCATTGCAGATCGCCCAGGTAGCCGATCTCGTCCTCGGTCAGGTCGGGGTGCAGGGGCTTGTACCCCGTGTTGTGCCACAGGTCGGCGGCCAGGCTGGCGTTCAGGGTGGTCAACTGCACTTCGCAGGGGACCCCCTGGTGGACCACCGTGTAGGTGATGCAGCGGTAGGGGCGCAGGCGCTTCTTGGGATTGGCGTAGAAGTTGTCCTTCTCGAAGAGGTTCTCCTTGCCGAAGCGCTCCTCGAGGCGGTCCATCACCTGCTGCAACTGACGGGGATCGCGCACGGTGATGCGCCCGCCCACGGCGTCGGGCATGTCGGCCAGGCAGTAGTCGGGCCGCGGGGCCTTGCCGTCGTTACCCCTCTGCATCCGGTCGATCTTGTCGGCCATCCCCGCGGCGCTCTTGGCGCGGGCATTCACCGCGGGAAAGCCTCCCGAGGTGGGGAGATCGGCCACCAGGGCCTCCAACTCCCCGGTCAGTCCGGGCAGGACCTCGGTCCGCAGGACGCTGGCGTGGGCCTTCAGGCGACCCCATTCCTCCTCGGATTCGGGCTGTCCCATGGCGAAGAGCTCCGGGTCCCGGTCGATCAGTTGCTGGCGCAGCCGCTGAGGACCGGGGACCCCGTCGCGGTTCCCCAGTTCAGCCCCGGAGTCGGTCAGGAGCGGGACTTCGGGGTTGAAGGTCAGCTCGACCAGGTTGCCCAGGCCGCTGGGGCCGACCGGGCAGAGGCTGGCCATCCGGTCCAGGTGTTCGAGGACGACCGGCCGGGACTGCACGTCCTTGAGGTAGGCCACCAGGTTCATGGGGTGGTCCTTGTCCAGGATGAAGGCTTCCACCACGCGGGCCAGGATGGGGTGCTGCTCAAGGCCCTGCCGGACCGCGCCGATGGCCTGGGCGTCGGCCGGGGCCAGGTCGGGAGAGGACGGCAGTCCGGTTTCGACTTCCGGTTCCAGCAGGACCATGGCGGAGGGCACGTCGAGGCCGCTGCCCGGGTTGGTCGACGCGACCAGAGCCGGACGCAGGGGGGCCATGCCCGGGTCCGAGGGCAGGGGGCCTTCGGGTTCGGGTTCCACCGCCAGAGGCGGGGCCAGGGGAGCGCCCAGGCGGACCTGGTCGGCCTGCTGCGAGGGCTCGAAGGCCGGGGCAGGGGCCGGCGGGCGCACGGCATGGAGCCGGGAAGAGGGGGCTTCGATGCGGAGATCGGGTGAAATCTTCATGGTCTGGCGGGATTATCACGCGACATGAAGGCAACGTCAAGGGCGCGTCAAGGAAGAATCCCGGCACGGTCGTTGAAGAGAAGGCCTTGCCCCGGGCGCGTAGAATTCGACACGGCGACAGGCACATGCCGGGGGAAGGACGCTGGCACGGGGAGGTCTTGGTTCTGATGCAGGCTCGGGCGACGCTATCCATCCGGTGCGATCCATGGCGGGCCGGGTTCGAGGTGGGGGAGAGGCTGGCTTCGCTGAAGCCCGAGGTCGTGTTCCTCTTCTGCACCATCCACTACGAGGAGGACTTCCTGGGCCTCCTGGAGGGACTTCAAGAAGGACTGGGCGTCTCCGGGACCCTGGTCTTCGGATGCACGGGCGACAGCGTCCTGATGGGAGGCGAGATCGCCACCGTCGGGGTGGCCGGCATGGGGGTGACATCCGAGGGAGCCTTCAAGTGGTCGGTCCAGGTCGAGTCCGGAGCCGAAGACGGCCCCCAGGCTGCCCGGCAGGCCGCCGAACGCCTCATCGGTGATCTGGGGGGGCGCCCGGATGTCGCCTTCGTCCTGGCCGACGGAGTCCACGCTGGAGGGATCCGCTCGGACGGGGCGGAGATGGTCGAAGCGCTCAACCAGGCTTTGGGCTGTCCCCTGATGGGAGGGCTGGCCGGAGATGACCGGCAGTTCCGGCGCACCTTCGTCCTGGCCCACGGTCAGGCCTGGCCTTCTGCGGTGGCCCTGCTGGGGGGACGGGGTCCGGTTCGCAGCGCCATCCATTCAGCTTCCGGGTTCACCCCCCTGGAAGAGGTGGGCGTCGTCGAGGAGTCCGAGGGGAACAAGCTCTTCCGCATCAGCGGCATGCCTGCCCAGGAGTTCCTGCGTGGCCGGCTGGGAAAGGCGGCCAGCGAAGGGGATGTGGGAACCATGCCCCTGGCCCTGTCGGTCCCCGGGGGCTACTTCGTCCTGCGGACGCCCCGGGGCTTCGATCGTCAGACCGGGGCCCTGCATGTCTCCGGGAACCTGCTGCCGGGCACCGAGATCCGCCCCTGCGAGGTCGACCCGACCTTTGCCACCGAAGGCGTGCGCGAGGACCTCGCTCGACTGGATTCGGTGGACTTCAAGCCGGACTTCGCATTGAGCGTCACCTGCGCAGGTCGGCGTTGGCTCTTCGGCCAGAGCTACGACCTGGCGGTCCGCGAGCTGGGAACCCGCCTGGCTGGTCTCCCCATGGTCGGGTTCCTCTCCTTCGGCGAGATCGGGCCGTTCATGGAGCACGACGGGAGCATGTCCCCTTCCTACTACCACAACACGACCCTGGTCCTGGGCGCCTTTGGTGGCTGAGCCCCGGCTCTTCGCCGCGGCGCCGGGGGCGCCGGAGGGGTTCGTGCTGCGCCATTCGCTGCACCTGCGAGAAGTCCGGACACATCCCTTTGCGCTGTGGGCCAGGACCGTGGAGGAGGCCTGTCGTCTGCTGCCCGGGCCGGCCGACCGGCTGGTCGGGCTGGTGGTCACCCCGGGGGACTTTCCCCGGGTCGAGCCCCTGGAGGGTGGGCTGCATCACCTGACGCTTCCGGCCGAGGTGGTGGTTTCCAAGGAGGTGGTCCGCCTTCTTCTGGACATGCTCGAGCAGCTCGAGTCGGCTCGCCAGGAGGTGCACCGTGTGACCCTGGAGCTGGAGCGCTGGCGCAACGACCTGCAACGCCACATCACCGAGCAGGCCGAGTTCCGCGAGAACCTCATGCGCGAAATCGCCGAGCGCCGGACCGCCGAGGAGGCGGCCCGGCAGAGCCAGCGCTGGCTGGAGGCCATCTACGACTCGGTCAGCGAGGGCATCACCCTGCACGACCTCGCCACCGGCGTGGTCCTGGAAGGGAATCGCTGCGCCCGTCGGATGATGGGGAGGGAGGACCTGGACGGGCTGCCCCTGGAGGACCTGGTGGCGACCCCGGGGGCCCTGGCCGAGCTGCGCTCGGCGGGCGAGGAGCCGCGAGTCCTGGAGTGGGCCCTCCGGGGGGCGGGCGAGGACCTGCTGTGGGTGGAGGCCAGCCTGCGCCGGACGCGGATCGGCGGGCGCGAGGTCGTGCTGGTGACCAGTCGGGACATCACCGAGCGCCGCGCCGCCGAGCAGGAACGCCGCCGACTGGAAAACCAGATCCAGCACACCCAGAGGCTGGAGAGCCTGGGGGTGCTGGCAGGAGGGGTGGCCCACGACTTCAACAACCTGCTGATGGCCATCCAGGGGAATGTGGACCTGGCCATGCTGGATCTGGACACGGACTCGCCGGTCCGGCTGCCCCTGCGGGAGGCCCTCCGCGCCTCTCAGAGCGCTTCGGATCTCTGTGGACAGATCCTGTCCTACTCGGGTCGAGGTCGTTTCGATCTGGAACCTTTGGACCTGAGCGTCCTGGTCAGCGAGCTGGGGCGGATGTTCGGGGCCTCGATCCTCAACAAGGCCAGCCTGGTCTGGAACCTGGATGCCGGCCTGCCCCAGGTCATGGGCGACGCCACCCAGTTGCGCCAGATCGCGATGAACCTGATCCTCAACGCCGCCGAAGCCCTGGGAGAGCAGTCCGGCGAGATCCGGATCTCGACCCGGCTGCATCACTGTACGCGCCGGGAGCTGGGTCAGGCCTTGCTGGGCGAACTCTGCCAGCCAGGAGACTTCGTGGTCCTGGAGGTGGAGGACACCGGTTGCGGAATGGACGAGCCGACGTTGCGTCGGATCTTCGAGCCCTTCTTCACGACCAAGGTCCTGGGACGGGGCCTGGGGTTGGCCGCGGTCCTGGGGATCGTCCGAGGCCATCGCGGAGCCCTGCGGGTGGACAGCAAGCCTGGAAAAGGCACCCGATTTCGGGTCCTGCTCCCCCCTTTCATCGAGAGTGCAGCGCCATCCCCGTCTGAAGCGGCCTCGGGAGAGTTTCCAGCGGGTTGGTCGGGGACCGGAACCGTCCTGGTGGTGGACGACGAGGAGCTCTTGCGGACCCTCCTGACCCAGATGCTGGAGCGCCACGGTTTCCGGGTCCTTCTGGCGTGCGATGGCCAGGAGGCGCTGCGGGTCTTCCAGAAGAATCCGCGGATCGATCTGGTCCTGTTGGACCTGCGCATGCCCCGCATGGACGGGTTCGAGACCTGTCAGGCCTTGCGCGTCCTGGATCAGGAGGTCCCCATCCTCATGATGAGCGGCCACCAGGACAGCGCCCTGGTGGCTGGGAATGCCGCCTTGGGAGTCCAGGGGTTCCTCCAGAAGCCGTTCCGATCCAGGGAACTGCGGGATCTTCTCCGTCAGGTCCAGAATCCGGCCGATCTGCAGGAGGGAAGGTAGCCCGGTCGGCGGACGCGAATCGGTTCCGCCATGTTCCCCCTCCTCCTGCGCGTCGCTGGGGTCGGGCTGTTGGCCTGGGCCTCCCTGGCTGCCGCGATCTGGCAGCCTGCCTTTCTGCTGGTTCCCTTCCTGGTCGCCTGGATGATGCGGGCCTGCGCTCCCGGCTCAGGACCCGAACGCTGGGCCATTCCGCTTCTGAACGGCCTTCTCGCCTGGGTGGTCGCCACGCCGACCGACCCGGGCACTCTTCCCGTCCGGGACTTCCTCAACCACGGGCTGGTCAACCAGCACCTGGCCTTCTGGCATCCCTGGCTGTGGGCATGGTCGGTGCTGGCCGGGGGGGCCGTCGTGAGCCTCCCGACCCGCTGGCTGCGGCCGATGGCCGGCTGGATCCTCGGTCTGGTGATCGCGGGGTTCCTGCTGCAATCCGCGCTGCTCAATCCGGCGTTCTTTCTCGGGATGGCGCAGGATTCGGGGATGGGCATCACCTACAACGACAACTCCACCTACCGGCAGGTCTACCACCGGGTCGTGGCTGGGCAGGCCTACTATCCGGCCTACATCGAGAGCTTCATGCTGCTGCGTCCGCCCACCGACTCCACCCCGGCCTATGCCTTCGGCTATCGCCTGCCGGGTAGCTTCCTGATCTGGAAGTACCTGACTTCAGGTTACCCTCTGGGGGTCCCCATCCTGTTCCTGGCTCTGTGCGCCGGGTCGATGGTGGCGGTGTATCGGGCGGGCCGGTGCTGGCTTGAACCCGAGCAGGCCGTCCTGGCGCCGGTGCTGCTGGGGCCGATCCTGACCTACGGGATCCCCGGCTGGCATCTCCTCATGGCGGATTACTGGGCGATGTTCCTGTTCCTCCTCGCCCTGCCCTGGTTCGCCTTGGGAAGGGTGGGACCGGCTGCCCTGTTGCTTTCGGTCTCCACCACCATCCGGGAGTTCATGCTGGCTCCAACCCTCCTGTTCCTGCTGGCCGGCCTGGGCGACGCCCGCCTGCGGCCGCGTTGGATGCTGGGGCTTCCGCTGGCCTCCTGCCTGGTGGTCCTGGGGGCGCATCTCTTCGTCGTGAACACGGCCTTCCCAGAGATGGCTCACGGCGGTGCCGTGGTCGGATATCGCGGGGAGGGATTCGTCTTCCTGGCCCGCATGCTGCATTTCGGAGCTCCGTTCTACGCGCGCTGGGACCTGATGCTGCCCGTCGTGTTCTGCTTCGCGTTCGTGGGCTTCTGGGGGCTGCCGTGGCCCATGCGGATCCTCCTGGGGGGACATCTGCTGGCCTTCTTCATCTTCGCCTGGCTCTTCGGGGAGGGGGTCCGCACCTATTGGGCCATCATGGTCCTTCCCGTCGTCATGATCCTGGCCGGTTGGTTCCTCACCGTGAGATGGGGGAGACCGGGGGACCCTGGAGGGGAGGACCGGACATGAGGCGTCGCTGGCGGCACCTGCTCCTCCTCGCCCTCTTCGCGCTGGGACTGGCTTGTGGCCAGGGAGAACGCGGCCCGGTCCCTTCGGCCCGCTTCCTGTCCGGGACCGCGCCGGACGCGTCCACCCCGGTCCTGGACCCGCCCGCGCGGGCTCCTGGGATCCCCGCTCCGCCTGCACCCATCCCCCCCCGCGCCCCCTTCGCGGTCCATCAGCCGACCTCCCAGATCGTCTGGGAGCTGCCCACGGGCAACGGAGTCCTGCGCGGGGGCGTCCAGCGCTTTCGGGGGACCCTCGACCTGGTCGGGGAGGACCCCGCCCGCTCGTCCCTGCAGCTCGAGCTCGACCTCGAGAGCCTCTACTCGGACGATCCGGCCTGGACCCGGCGCCTCCAGGCCCCGGAGGCCTTGGACGTGGGCCATCATCCCAAAGCCGTCTTTCGCACCCGGTCGGTGGTCCGGGCCGGCGAGGAGTTCGAAGTCACCGGCGATCTGACGCTTCACGGTGTGACTCGCCGCTTCACCTTCCCGGCCTCGGTCTGGGTGCAGCCTCTTCGGAGTCGGGCCGAGGCTGAGTTCAGCCTGGACCTCGGGGAGTTCGGCCTGAGGCAGGGCGCAGGCCCTGAGGCCCCGGCCCTGGACCGGGTCGTGCTGCGGGTGGTCCTGGAAGCCGGGCCGGCCCCTTGAGGTTTCCGCCTCACAGAGCCGGCCACCCCCCCTCCCGGCGCTGGCGGAGGCTGCGGGCCAGGTCGTCCAGCCTTCCCCGGCAGTCGGACCTGACGCAGTAGCCCATGCGCTGGTAGGCCAGGCAGGTCTGGTCCGCCAGTCCGTCGGTCCCGCCGAGGACCAGTCCGGCGAAGAGCCGGACGTAGAAATCCGCCCTCAGGGTCGGGTCGAAGAGGGGAGGGTGCCGAGAGGTACCCGTCAGGAGGGCGACCCGTGCGGCCGTGAGCTGGGCGATGTGCCGGGGGGGCCACCCCAGCGTCAGCAGGGTGCGCGTCACGAGTTGCAGCCCCGCAGGACACAGGAGCCGGGCCTGTGGGGACAGCAGGCCTTCCACGCAGGCGGGCAGCCGGGGGAGGCGCGCCGGAGCGACCGCGGCGCCGGAGTCGTACCAGGCATGGAAACGGGCCAGGAAGGATCCCTGGTAATGATGCAAGAGACGCTGCATGCCGGCCGTCTGCTCGGGGATCCGGGTCCTGGCGCGGCGCGCCAGCCGGGCGGCCCGGGCGGGATCCCGCATCAGGGCCAGCCCCGTTTCCTCGTCCAATCCGGCCAGAGGCACCGCGACCAGATCCTGCTGCGCCGGTCCTTCCTGGCCCCGGCTCCAGGCCAGTCGCTGCGGTTTGAGGTAGGGGCCGAAGGGGACCCGGATGCTGCGGATCTGCAACGGGTCGGCGTACTCCGAGAGGTCCAATGAGATGATCTCCCGCCCTCCGGGACCCGGGTCGATTTCGACCGCGGTGAGCCGCAGGGGGGGACCTTCGACCTCGCGGCAGCGCCGCAGGACCTCGTGGCCCAGGAACTCCATCACCATCCCCAGGCCTCGGAAGGCCTCCGCCAGCGAGGCCGGCACGGGGGGGGGCAACGGCACGGTGGGCCGGATCCCCGCTCGACCTCCCAGGGCCTGGAGAGCCTTCATCACGAGGGAATCGCGTCGCAGCTTCCAGACCAGGTGGTGGCCCCGGCCGCTCAGGAGGTGGAGGGGGCGGATTCCATGCTGCCCCAGAACGCTCTTCAGAGCCTTCAGGGCGGGTCGCTGGGCTTCGAAACAGGCCTGAGGAGCCTGCCAGGTGGTGTCGGGTCGGTCGAAGTGGACGTGCTCGAGGTCCACGTGGACCAGGAGGTTGTCCTCGTCCCAGAGCGGCCGCTCGATTTCGGCCCCGGAGGCCAGGGCCTGGTCCAGCTCGTGCACCGGGACGCGGCGGAAGACGGCCTCGGGGGTTGCGTCCCGCACGTGCAACCAGGCGCAGGTGCTCGGGCCCTGCGCACCCGTGTCCAGATACTGCCGGATCCGGGCCCGGACGAAGGGATCGCGGAGATAGTCGGCTGCCAGCACGGAGACTCCTCTGGCTTCCAGCGTGGCATCGGGGGGGCTTCCGGGCTATGACCGGAGTCAGCGCGTCATGCGTATCCCTCGAAGTTGGGGCGCCGAGGGAGACCCGGCATGGTCATCAGCTCGCCGCACACCGGGACCAGGAATCCGGCGCCCGCCAGCAAGCGGATTTCGCGCACGTGGATCCGAAAGCCGCGGGGAACCCCGACGGCGGTCGGGTCGTCGGAGAGGGAAAGAGGCGTGCGGGCCACGCAGATCGGAAGGCGCTCTGCCCCGTCCCGGACACAGTCGGCCAGATCCTCCCGAGCTCGAGGCGAGAGCTCGAAGCCCTCTCCCCCGTAGACCTCGCGGACCAGGGTCTCCAGCCGCTCTTCGAAGGTCATCCCCGGGACCTGGAAGGTCTTGAACTGCGAGAGGGCGCAGGTCTGGGAACCTTCCAGGACCCGCTCGGCCAGCTCCATCGTCCCCGCCCCTCCCTCCTGGAAGGCGCGGACCTTGGCGGCGGAATAGCCTTCCGATGCCAGGGCTTCGAGCACCAGGGCGATCTCATCCGGTGGGTCGCTGTCGTGCTGGTTCAGGGCCGGCACCACGGGGATGCCGAAGCGGGTCACCAGATCCAGGTGGAACAGGGCGTTGGGAAGTCCTCGGCGCACCGCCTGGGGGTCGGGGTCGGCCAGACGCTCCTTGGGGACGCCCCCGTGATAGCGCAGCCCCTGCAAGGTCATGAGGACCACGGCGCAGCAGGGCTGGACCTGGGCCAGGGGGCAGAAGAGATCGACGAACTTCTCGCCTCCCAGATCGGCACCGAAGCCGGCTTCCTGGATCACGAAGTCGGCGCCTTGCAGGGCCGCACGGGTGGCCAGGACCGAACTGGTTCCGTGCGCGAGATTCGCGAATGGTCCGGTGTGCACCAGGGCAGGGCTGCCCGCGCGGGTCTGGACCAGGTTGGGTTGAAGGGCCTCTTCCAGGAGCGTGGCCAGGGCCCCGTCGACCTGAAGCTCTCGGGCCTGGATGGACTTGCGCTCGGCCGTCCTCCCGACCACCATCCGCCCCAGCCTCTGGCGCAGCTCCTCGGGGGTGCGGGCCAGCGAGAGCACGGCCATGATCTCGCTGGCGGCGGTGATGTCAAAGCGGTCTTCGCGGGGGACTCCGCCCCCCGGGCCGCCCAGTCCGACCACCACCTTCCTCAGCGAGCGATCGGAGAGGTCCTGGACCCGTGGCCAGCTCAGGCGTCGGGGATCCAGACCCAACGGGTTCCCAAAGTGCATGTGGTTGTCCAGGGCTGCCGACAGCAGGTTGTGGGCGGCCGTCACGGCATGGGAGTCCCCGGTGAAGTGGAGGTTGATCCGCTCGGAGGGGACCAACTGGGCCTGTCCCCCTCCCGTGCCGCCGCCCTTCATCCCGAAGACCGGCCCCATGGAGGGCTCGCGCAGACAGACCGCCGCCGAGACCTGTCGTCGCCGCAGGGCGTCGGTCAGCGCGATGGCGACGGTGGTCTTGCCGATCCCTGCCGGGCTGGGAGACATGGCCGTCAGAAGGACCAGGCGGCCTCGTTGCGGGCGGTTCAGGGCTTCCAGGGGGATCTTGGCCCGTCCCGGGCCCCAGAGGTGCAGGTCCTGGGGGGCCAGCCCCAGGGCCGCCCCGACTTCGTGCAATGGTCTCATGGGCCGGGTCTTCTCGCCCCTCCCTGCCGCCTCCTCGCGCGCCCAGGCAACCAGGCAGGTGATTCAGGCTTCGGGATGGGGGCGGGGGGGCGGAGGGGCGTCCTGACACGCCTCGAATCCACCCAGCACCTCCAGCACCCCCTCGGTCACCCGCTCCTGGCGCAGGCGCTGTTCCCGTCGAGTCCACTCCCGGAACTTCTCGTCCAGATTCCGCTCCGCCGCCTGCATGGCGTGGAAGCGGGCAGCGTTTTCGGCGGCCAGGGCTTCGGCACAGGCCCGGTACAGGGTCAGGAAGAGGTGCTGTCGCAGGAGGCCCGGCAACAGCTTGTCGGCGGGTTGGGGGCACCACGGGAGGGTCGAGCCCGTCCAGGGACGTCGGGAGACATCGCGGAGCCACTCGGGGTCGACCGGGAGAAGCCGCAGGCGCACTGGATGAGGGGGGCCTCCGGGGGCGGGACGCTGGTGGATCACCACCAACCGCTGCAACACGCCAACTCGGCTCCATTCCTCCATTCTGGACAGCAGGTCCTGGACGGCCGGGGCCAGGGCCTGGAGGGTGGTGATCCCCGGACGCTCGGCGTCCACCTGCACTCCTGCCTCGCACAGGGCCGAAGCCAGTCGCGAGCCCACGGCCAGAAGCGGAACCGGCACGGGGTCGGTCCGCCTCACGAAGTCGGTCAGGCTCTCGTGATAGGCGCCACACAGACCGTGGTCGGAACCCAACACGATTCCCGCGGTGAGAGGCTCTTCGGTCTCCTGGCTCCAGTCCGGGAGAGCCCGGTCTTGCAGGGCCAGGCTCAGGCCCCTCTCCAGGATTTCGACGGACTCGCCCAGGCCGGCGGCGGCGCGCTCGAACCGGTGCATCGAGGCGGCCGAGAGCAGCTTGAGGCTGCGGACCAGCGAGCCGAGCTCCTTCAGGCCGTGCAGCCGTCTCTTCAGATCCTGGTCTCCGGACACGGGGTCTCCGATCGGGTCAGGGCCCGACGGGCCAGACCCTTGAGGTCTTCGAGGTCGGATGCTCCCAGCTTCTGGCCGCTCCGGAGGCGCTCTTCGAGATCGGGGAACTCCTGGGGCAGAAGCTCGCGGACCAACTGCTGGACCCGAACCAGGCGCGCCTCGTCCACACCGTCCATGATCCCTTCCACGGCGGCCAGCAGGATGGCCATCTGCTCGCTGAGCTTCCAGGGGTCGTCGCGAGGCTGCCGCAACACCTCCCGGACCGCCCGGCCACGGGTCAGGGCCTGGCGGGTGGTCGCGTCCAGGCGCGTGCTGAACCGTGAGAACATCTCCAGCTCTGCGAATTGCGCGCAGGCCAGGCGCAGGTCGGCAGCCACGACGCGGTAGCCGGGGGCCTGGGCGTCCGCCCCCACGCGCGAGACCGACAAGCCCACATCGACGGCCGGCAGGAAGCCTTTGGCGACCAGATCCGTGGACAGCACGATCTGTCCGTCGGTGATCGAGACCAGGTTGGTGGGAATGTAGTCGGCCAAGGCCCCGGCTTCGGTCTGCAGGATCGGCAGGGCCGTCAGCGATCCTCCCCCCAGCTCCGGGACGAGCCGGGTCGAGCGCTCCAGCAGACGTGAGTGAAGATAGAAGATGTCTCCCGGATAGGCTTCCCGCCCCGGGGGGCGGCGCATCAGGAGCGAGATCTCCCGATAGGCGCGGGCGTGGTGGCTCAGGTCGTCGTACACCACCAGGGCGTCCTGTCCCCGGTCGCGAAAGAACTCCGCCATCGTGGTGGCGGCGAAGGGGGCCAGGTACTGCATGCCGGGCGGGCTGTCCGAGCCGGCCACCACGACCACGGTGCGTGAGAGGGCCCCGAACCGGCGCAGGTGCTCGAGCACGGTGGCGACCTGGTCGGCTGACTGGCCGACCGAACACCAGACGGCCACGACGTCTTCCTGGTTGCGCAGGGCATCCAGGGCCAACGAGGTCTTCCCGGTCTGCCGGTCCCCCAGGATCAGTTCGCGCTGGCCGCGACCCACCGGGACCAGGGCATCGACGATCTTGATCCCCGTCTGCAACGGAGTCCGGACCGGGGCTCGGCCGGCGGGCCCTGGAGAGGCCTTCTCGATCGGGCCGTGCTCCTGAGCCACCGGGGGGGCGCCGCCGTCCAGGGGACGCCCCAGGGGGTCGACCACCCGCCCCAGCAGTGAGGGGCCGATCGGAACCTCCAGGACACGCCCGCTGCGGCGAACCTCGGTGCCCGCTGCCGGTTCCCGGACGTCCAGGAGGAGGGCCTGCACCGCCTCGGGCTCCAACCCGTAGACCAACCCCTGGCCACCTCCTGAGAAGACCACCACCTCCTCCAGGCAGACTCCGGGCAATCCCTCCAGGACGGCGACTCCGTGGCTGACGCTGCGGACTCGTCCGACCTCTCTGCGCCGGGCCGGGTCCAGAGGAGTCTCCAGCGCCCCTTCCAGGGCGCCCAGGCTCTCTTCCAGGGCCTTTCGGACCCCGGTCTCAAGGGGGGAGGGCGACACGGGTCTCTTCCTCCAAGACCTCTCGGATTCTCTCCTCCAGGGCCTCCAGGTAGGAGTCCAATGTCCATTCGATCTCCCAGCCCTCGGAGCGGATCCGGATTCCCGGAGGCTGGTCTTCCTCGGTCCGGAACTCCAGGCAGGCCGACTCGCCGATCCGGCCCAGGGCGTGGCGAGCCGGTCCTCCCAGGGGGCGTGAGCTCTGGACCAGGAGGGGGCCCGAGGCAGGGAAGGTCGGATCGTGGGCCAGTCGGGCGGCCAGGCACAGGGCCATCTGGTCTTCCAGGTCCTGGCCCGCCAGGTCGTGCAGGGCCTGCCGGCAGACCGAACCCACCGCGGCTGCCAGACGGGGACGCAGGGCCTGCAGACTGGCCTCCCGTTCGAGGCCCTCCGCTCGAAGCCATTGCTCGCGTCGGGCCATCACTTCGGCGCGGGCCTCTTCCAGCAGGTGACGCAGAACCTCGGCGGCCCGCGATTCTGCCTGCGCTTGCAGAAGATCCTGGTGGCGCTCGCGCTCTTCCTCCTGTCGACGGGCCCGGTCCAGCAACTCTTCGGCTTGTCGCGTTCGCGTCTCCGCCTCTTCCCTGCGCTGGACGAAGAGGCGTTCGCGTTCGTCCATCACTCCCATCAGAGGCTTGAACAGGAACCGTCGCAGGAGGAGCACCAGGATCAGGAAGTTGAGGACCTGGGCCAGCAGGGTGAAGGGGTCCACGGCCTAGTCCGCCCCGGCGCGGGTCAGGAAGGTCCAGAACGGATTGGCGAAGACCAGGACCAGGGCCACCACCAGGCAGTAGATGGCGATCGACTCGATCATCGCCAGGCCGACGAAGAGAGTACGGGTCAGCGGACCCGCCTCGTCGGGCTGTTGGGCGATCGCCTTGAGGGCTTCGGAGATGGCCCGGCCCTCAGCCAGGGACGTGGCGATCGAGCCGATGGACATGGTCAGCCCCGCAGCCAGGACCGAAGCGATGGCCAGGAGGGTCAGGTTGTCCGGATTCACGTCGGCCTCCCTTCATGGGCGCGCAGACCCGAGGCCACGTACACCGTGGCCAGGATGGCGAAGATGTAGGCCTGCACCTGCCCGAGCAGCAGTTCGAAGATCTGCATGACCACGGGGAAGAGGAGCGGGGCCAGCGAGAGCAGGAGCCCGACGATCATTGCGCTGCTGGCCATGTTTCCGAAGAGCCGGACCGCCAGCGACAGGGTTCGGGTCGCCTCGCCCAGCACGTGGAAGGGAAACATCAAGGGGTTGGGTCGGAAGTAGCCCCGCAGGTAGCCCCACGGTCCCTGTCGGGCGATCCCGTAGACGGGGACGGCCACCAGCACGCAGACGGCCAGCGCCCCCGTCGTCGACAGGGAGGCGGTCGGGGCGTGAAAGCCGGGGACCAGGGTCAGCAGGGCGGAGGTCGAGATGAACAGGAAGAGTCCTCCCAGGAAAGGCAGGTAGGGATCGGGGTCGCAGGCCAACACCTCCCGGACCTGCTGACGCAGGACTCCGACCAGCGCTTCCAGGGCACCCTGGAGGCGTGAGGGGGAGTCGACCGAGAGCCTTCGGGTTCCGGCCCAGGCCAGAAGGGTGAGGACCAGCATCACCATCCAGGTCATCAGAAGGGTGCTGTTGAGGTGGAACGGACCCCAACGGGCCAGCACCGAGCCGTCCAGATGCAGTTCCATCAGCCACCTCCCCGGCCTGGCGCCGACTCCGGCAGGGATTCCGGCTGGTGCTCAGTCATCTGGGAGTCTTCCTGGATGCTGCGACGTTCGCGCCCCAGCCACATCGCCGCGTTCCAGCACCCGGCCACCAGACCCGCCAGCATCAGCATCAGGGTCCAGGAACGCTCCGAGAATCCCTGGGCATCCAGCCACTGCCCCAGGAGCGCGCCGGCCAGCGTGGGAGCAGCCACCGACCAGCCGACCATCCCCATGGCTCCCAGGCCCCGCCAGTGGGAGGCCGGGCGCTTCCCGGACAGGACCCGACGTCGGACCTGGCGCGGGATCTGCTTGCGGAAGGTCGGAGGGGGTCGCGTCGTCATCGCAGATCCACCAGGCGCCGCAGCGTTCCTGCCTCCAGCATGGCCAGGGCCGAGCGGGCCCGGCGCTCGTGCTCGTCCAGGGTCAGGAAGCGTTCCTCCACGGCCTGCCGGAGGGCCTCCAGGGGGGCCTGCCGCACGGCGTCCCGGACCGTCACCCAGACGTCGGCTCCTTGTTTGAGGGCCACCCCCTCGTCGAGGGCCAGGACCTCCTCATCCACGAAGAGCAGCCCCGGGACGAGGGTCGCCACGCAGTCGACGTGGCGAGGAAGCAGCGTGAAGAATCCGTGGTCCCCGTGGGCCGTGATCCGCGAAGCTTCACGGTCCAGGACCATCTCCAGGGGGGTCAGCACACGGATCCTCATGGTCTGGCCTCCTCCAGGGGGCCGATCATGCTCAGGGCGCCTTCGGGAAGTTCGTCGGCTTCGCCCCGGAGGATCGCCTCGAATCCGTCCAGCGTCTGCTCTCGGGGGACCTTCCGGCCCGCTCGACCGGTGAAGGCCTCCGTCCCGAAGAAGGGTTGAGTGAGGAATCTCTCCAGGCGTCGGGCACGGTGAACGGTCGTGCGGTCCTCCCGGGAGAGCTCCTCCAGGCCCAGCATGGCGATCAGGTCCTTGAGATCCTCGTAGGCGGCCAGGGTCCGCCTCACCTCGCGGGCGACCCGCTCGTGGCGGAGGCCGACCCCCTCCGCGCAGAGTCGGCTGGAACCCGACTGCAGGGGATCCACGGCCGGGTACAGCCCCTGGGCGGCCTTCTTGCGGCTCAGGACCAGGCTGGACGAGAGGTGACCGAAGATGTGGATCGCCGCCGGGTCGGTGAAGTCGTCGGCTGGGACGTAGACGGCCTGCACCGAGGTGATCGAGCCCCACGAGGTGCTGGCGATCCGTTCCTGGAGCTCGGCCAGGTCGCTGGCCAGGGTGGACTGGTAGCCCATCTGGGAGGGGATCCTCCCCATCACTCCGGCCACTTCGGTTCCGGCCTGGACGAACCGGAAGATGTTGTCGATCAGCAAGAGCACGTCTTCGTGTCCGGCATCCCGGAAGGCCTCCGCCAGGGTCAGGGCGGACAGGCCGACGCGAAAGCGCGCCCCTGGGGGTTCGTTCATCTGCCCCAGGACCAGGGCGGTGCGCGCCAGGATCCCTGAATCGCGCAGGCTGCGCAGCAGCTCCTCGGCTTCACGGCACCGTTCGCCGATTCCACAGAAGAGGCTGACGCCGCCGTGCATGGTGGCCACGTTGTGGATCAGCTCCATCACCAGGACGGTCTTGCCGACTCCGGCGCCCCCGAAGAGACCGGCCTTCCCGCCCCGCTCCAGGGGAGCCAGGAGATCGATGGCCTTGATCCCCGTCTCCAGGAAACCCCGGCTTGCGGTGCGGCGCGTCAACGGCGGCGCGGCACAGCGCAGGGGGCGGGATTGTCGGGCCCCGACCGGGCCCAATCCGTCCACGGGGCGTCCCAGCAGATCCACGGCTCGCCCCAGCAGCTCGGGACCCACCGGCATCTCCAGGGGGCGGCCGCTGTCGCGGACGCGCTGCCCTCGCCACATGCCGCGGGTGGGTGCCAGGGCCACGGCTCGGACCGTCCGAGGGTCCAGGTGGCCGTGGACCTCCAGGGGCACCGCCGGGCCTTCCAGGGGGTCCAGGCGACCGAAGAGGCTGGGAAGGGAGCCAGGAAACCGGAGGTCCACCACGCTGCCGTGAACGCCGACCACGATCCCGGTGTCGGCGGGGATGGCGCAGTCTGCGTGCGCCGGCTCCAAGTTCTGCTCCGCGGAGCGGACCCGGGTCGGTGTCGGCGGGTGGGCGGGGTCGGCAGAGGGCACGGTGGACCTCCACCCTCAGGCTAGCGCCGGGACTTGGCCGGGGAAATGACCCGGGTCAGGGTCCTCAACCCGTCACCAGGCCGAGCAGGTAGTAGAAGGCAGCTCCCGCGGCCCCCGCCAGGGTCACTGCCCGCGCGTACCTCAAGAGGGCCTGGGCAGTGGGCTCCAGGTCATCCACCGAGCCGGCATGTGCGGACGAGCGCAGATGCTGCTGGCTGATGGTCAGGCTGGCCCCCAGGGCCAGGGCGACGGCCGCCAGGGCCAGCAGGCGTTGGGGGCCTCCGTCGGGATGGCTGAACAGAGCCACCAGGGCAAAGCAGAGCAGACCCGCCGTCAGGCCGGCCAGACCTTCGGCGCGGCGGCGCCGCCGCTGGACGTCCTGGACGCGCCGGGGGGGGACCCAGCGCTCGGGAACCCGGGTCATGAGGCTGCGGGCCGCTCGGCTCCGGAAGGAGGAGCCTGGAGCGGAATCCGGAGTCGAAAGGTGGTCCCCTCCTCGGGCGTGCTCTCGAAGGCGACCCGGCCGGACAGGTAGTTCTCGGCCAGCAACTTCATGCTGTAGGTTCCCAACCCGCGGTTCCGACCCTTGGTCGAAAAGGAGCGCTGGAAGACCTGCAACTGCTGGCTTCGAGGGATGGAACCGGAGTTGTGGACCCAGAACTCGACCCCCGAGTCGACCGGGCGTACGCCCATCGCGACGCTTCCCCCTTCCGTGCTGGCCTCCAAGGCGTTCTTGATCATGTTGGACAGGACCCTCCTCAGCAGCAGACGATCGGTGGCCAGCGCGGGCAACGCCGCAGCGGGCTGGACGTCCAGGGTGAGCCCCTGGGCCAGGGGGGAGGAATGGTAGTCGGCTGCCACCTCCCGCAGGACCTCCTCGGGGTGCACCGGCTCGGTCACGGGCCGAAGGTCTCCTTGCTCGGCCGAGAGCAGGTCCCGCTGGATCTGGATCTCCTCGACCAGACGCTGGGCAGCCTGCAGGATCCGCTGGATGCCAAGGTCGGCGCGGTCCTTGTCCAGCGAGCCCAGCAGGCTGGCGTAGCCGCTGACGATCCAGGCCGAGTTCATCAGGTCATGGAAGAAGATGCGCTCCAAGGCCTGGCGCCGCTTCTGGTGGCTGACGTCCAGAAGCGAGAGGATGGTGTAGCGGTTTCCCTGCACGTCCAGGGGAGAGGCCGTCACCTCCATCTCGGCCGCCCGCAGCACCTCACCGGTCCGGAAGGTGAGCCGGCATTCGCGCCGGCAGCGCTGGCCCTTCTCGGCCTCGAGGATGGCCTGGCAGGCTCCGCATTCCCGGCAGTACTCGCTGGTTCCGCAGCCGGCCGGCATGTCGGCGGAATACACGCAGCCCAGGGCTTCTCCGGGCCGCATGCCGGGGGCTGGAGCCAGGCCCAGGTCGCCGAACATCGCTCGGAGGGCCTGATTGGCGGCCAGCATCTGCCGATTCTCGTCCAGGACCATCATCGGGGTGGGCGCGCAGTCCAGGATGTCCAGGCAGAAGCGGGCATCCCCCAGGGTCTGGGCCTTGTGGGCGATTTCCTCGGCCGGGGTGCGGTCGGGGCTGGCGAAAAAGCTGTCGGGGTCCGTCATCGGTCTTCCTTGCCGGGCCTGCCGGGTGCACCCTTGAAGCCTGAGGATCCGCCGGGACCAGGGCCGGCGGGAGAAGCGGCCGACCGTCGGTCTTCCGCGGGGGACGTCCACACACAGAAGGCCCAGGAGTTCCCATCCAGGTCAGGTTCCCGGCGTTCCCTGACCTTCTTCGCCTCCGGGGGAGAAACCTCTCGAAGTCGCCTCGGGCGGGTCCGCGGCACGAACCCGTTGGCGGGCCCGGCGCAGGCGGGAGAGGGTGTCCGAACTGGAGGAGGGGGCCGCGGGTGGGGCGGGTGGATCCTGGACCACCCGCCTCGGCGTCGGGATTCGGGCCGCGCTCCGGCTCCCTTCGGAAGGGGGAGCCGTCGGAGGAGCCCAGGTCGCGCGCCGTGACGCCGCGGCCGGTTCCTCCCGAGTGCCCTGTTTGCGCTTCAGCAGCGCGGCCAACGTGGGGGCGGTCGGGGAGGCGGCTGGGGCAGTGCCCGGCGGACGGGGGCCGCGAACCCACCAGCCCGGCGGCAGGAAGACCCGCCGCAGGGCCACGTCCAGGGGCAGGAGCAGCAGGGCCAAGGCCAGGAGCGAACTCCAGGCCGGACGACCGACCTCAAGCGGGTGCTGGGGTGGGCGGAAGGAGGTGGAGGCGGGAACTTGGGCCAGCCCATCTCCCGCCGTGGCCAGACGGGCCATGAATGCCGGGTCCGGCTGAAGGCGGGAGAGTTCGGGAGAGTCGGGGATGCTCCATGTCGCCAGGGCGGCTTGGGCGTTTGCCTGGTCGGAAACGCGGAAGAGCCAGGCCCCGGGGCGCAGCGAAGTCGGCGGCGACTCGAAGCGACCTGGACCGGTCTGGACCAGATCCAGGTCCACACTCGCCCCGTCGGGTCCCACGGCACGGCCCTGGAGGACCAGCGGGGTCTCCAGGTCGGCGGCCTGGACCACCACGCGGGCTTGCGCGGCCGAGTCCTCTTCGAGGCGGATCTGGAAGCTCGCCTGGCCATCGGTCGCCATCGTCCAACGCAGGACGCGGGCCAGGACTCGCCCCAGGTCACCAGAGGCCTTCCAGGAAGCGGCCCATCGATGCCCTGCGTCGCTGGTCCAGGCCGCGGTCCGGCCCAGTCCGGCCCGCCCCACGGCCAGGAGGGGGTCGTCCTCGGGTCCGCGCAGCAGCATCCGGGCCGGCGCCGGACGCAAGGTCGTGAGGTTGTAGCCCCGCAGTTCTGGAGCCCCTTCCACCGTGAGGTTCCGTAGCGCCGGGTGAGACGCGCCGAGGCGGGCCTGGAAGGCCTTTTCGCCGAAAGCGGCCCGAGAGGCCAGGATGGTTTCGCGGGTGAAGATTCGAGGCAGCAGGGTTGCCTGGTCGGCCAGGTAGGAGCGACCACCGGTCTGTTCCGCCAGATCGCGCAGGAATTGGAGGTCGGCATCCCCGCCGATGGCCACGGTGGAGAGGGAGATCCGGGCCTGGTGGGCGCGCTTCGCCAGCGAGGTGAAGTCGCCGGGCTCCGTGCGCCCGTCCGACAGGACGATCGCGTGCTTGAGAGGCACGTCGAGGGGCTCCAGGGCCTCCAGAGCCTGCTTGAGCGCCGGGAAGAGGTCGGTGCCTCCCCCGGCTTCCAGGCTGGCCAGCTCCGCCGCAGCCTGGGCAGGATTGTCATGGCGCTGCATCGGAACCACCCAGCGGGCGGCCGAGTCGAAGGCCACGGCCCCCACCTGGTCCTGTTCGCCGAGCAGCGACGAGGCGGCCAGCGCCGCTTCTCGGGCCATGGCCAGGCGAGTGACCGAGCCTTCCCGTTCGCCCATGCTTCCCGATTTGTCCAATACCAGGGCCAGGGCCAGGACGGCTCCGCGCCGGTTCCGGCGCAGATCCATGTCGACCGGCAGGATCGACTCGATGGGGGTGCGGTACCAGCCTCCGGCTCCAAAGGACGAGGCCCCCCCCAGCATGGCAAATCCCACTCCGGCCTCGGTGACCACCTGCCGGAGGGTCTCCATCCGGCTCTCCGAGACCTCCAGGGCGGGGACGTCGGAGAAGATGATTCCGGAGTAGCCGGCAAACTCCGCGGCGCTGCGGGGAAGGGCTCCGGAAGCTGCCACGCGGACCTCCATCCCGGCGGCGCGCAGGAGGTCGGGCAGGGGCCCGGGGCGGGCCTGTTCGGCCGTGACGAAGAGCACGCGCGACCGTCCCCCCACCAGGGCGAGGGCCGACGCCCGGTTGTTGCCGGCGTGGGGATCCCCCCGGCTCTGGATCCGCACTTCGTAGCGCACGGGTCCGGGGCGATCCCGGCGTTGGGGGACCAGGAAGACGTTGGGTCCCGGCCGCAGATCCACCTCCCGGCGGGCCACTTCCCGCTCGTCGGCGGTCAGGCTCAGCACTGCGGTCGCCTCCTGGTCGGACTGAACGGTGATCCGGACGTCGAAGGGCTGGCCCAGGGTGGGCTGATTCGGAACCTCCAGAGATCGGACCAGGACTTCCTGGCCGGCGCGGGCCGGGGGAATGGCCGTCCAGACCTCCGTGCCATGGGCAGCGGCCAGGCGGGCCTCGGTCAGGGCATCACCGGCCGTGGGGCGCCCGTCCGAGAGGACGACGATGCGACGTGAGCAGTCCGCGGGGAAGCTGGCCTGGGCCAGGCGCAGCGCGGAGGCCAGGTCCGTTCCCTGGGGATCCACCACCGAGGTCATGCGTTCGTCCTGCTGCCCCCGGGCCGGGCGGACCGAGCGCTCGACGACGGCGTCCAGGCCGAAGACCACCACGCCGGCCTGGTCCTTGGGACCGGCCCGGCGCAGCGCCTCGCGGACCCAACCCTCCTGCCATTCTCGTGCCGGGGCGTCCATGGATTCCGAGCGGTCCAGCAGGAAAACGACGGCCAGTTGCTCCGCGGGTCGCGTCAGTCGCAGGTCGGCCAGGGCCAGGATCACCAGGCTGAAGAGGAGGAGCCGGGTTCCCAGCGACAGGCGGGATCGCCACATCGGCAGGGTGTGCCGGGAGGCGTTCCAGGTCCGCACGACCGGGATCACCAGCAGGAACAGGACCAGGGCGACCGGCCACCCCACCTCGATCACGGCGTTCGGTCCTGGGGGCGTTCGGGTCGCCGCCGCCGCTGGTCCACCAGCCACTCGGCCAGCAGGGCCAGCAACCCGGCCCCGGCCAGCCAGGGCCAGAATTCTGCCACTCCGGAGCGCTGGGAAGACGAGGTGGGGGCCGGGCCGGGCCGGGCCCTCCGCGGCGCGGGCCGCCGCGTGGCCAGGTCCGACTCGCGCGGGTCCAGCATGTTCATGGCCACGGGCCACGCCTTTTCACCCACCCGGACCTGGTAGACCCCGGTGCGGTCGGGGTCGGGGAGGATGGCCCGCCCCGCCTCGCTGGCCAGGCGCACCGAGGTGTCGGGTCCTTGCACCCACACCGGTTCCATGGTGCGGATCTCCAGGGGCTGGCCTGGGACCGATTCCGGGTCGACGGGGCCCCGTCCCCCTCCCAGCTCGGACTCGACGAGGTTGGCGAAGAGCAGGGGAAGGGCCGGCGAGAGGGGCAGATCCGAGCGGTACAGGTCGAAGGCCAGGACCAGGGCCGTCGCCGGGCCCTGCCGCACCAGGGCCAGGGCCGGGTGGGGTCCGGCCCGGGCCAGGATCTCGCTTCCCGGAGGCAGGTTCAGGGGCGTCACCCCCGCCACCCCCAGGTCGGCCAGGGGAACCTCGTTCAGCAGAGGCGCTCTTTCGGGTTGCAGGGTGAAGGCCTGGTCCAGGCGCTCTCCTCGTCTCCAGGCCGCCGGGGGATGGAGCAGGATGTGGACTCCGGGGGGCAGCGGCCAGGGGACCTCCCCCTGCCACATGGCCAGGCCTTCGCCTGCAGGGTGCTCGGAGCGCGTCAAGACCAGCCCGGGGATGGCCGCCAGGGCCCTCTCGGCGAAGAGGTTGCCGGGGCCGACGACCCGGGCGCGGAGGGTCGCCCGACGGGGCAGGACCGTCCAGGCCCGGTCATCCACGGCCAGCGCGTCCGAGCCCAGCAGGCGGGCCTCCACCAGGTCCGATCCGGAGGCCGGCAGCCGGAAACGAAGCGTCTGGCGACCTCCGGCGGGCAGGCCGACCCTCCGGGCCGCCAGCAGGACTCCGCCCCGGCGCAGCTCCAGTTCCCGTTGCTCAGGCCGGGGCCCGTAGTTGCGCACCCCGACCACCAGCGGGAAGGTGCCGTCGTGGTCCCGGGCCGCCCGCAGCGCCACCAGGCCCACGTTGGCGGCGGTCCCGCCGCACTCGATCCAGGTCAGCCGGGAAGGTGGAGGGGTCTGGGGAGGCTGGTCTCCCATCAGGAAGACCTCGACCTCGGGTCGAGAGGCCAGAAGCGAGGCCGCCAGGGCCCATCCTGCCTGGCCGTCGGCCGCGACCTCGCGAACCTCCAGGTCCTCCAGGGCCCGCAGGGCGGCGGATCGGTCGCGGGTGAAGGGAAGAAGGACCCGGGCCGACCGGTCGCAGGAAGCCACCAGGATCTGGGCCCCTGACGGGGCTTCCCGGATCAGGCGTCGGGCCTGACCTCGGGCCACCTCCAGCCGGGTCGAGCCGTCCTGCCGGGCGCCCATCGACGCCGAGGTGTCGATCAGCAAGGCCATCTCCGCGGCCGAACCCGAGACCACCGGGAGGGAGGGCCGGGCCAGGGCCAGGCCCAGGGCCAGCGCGGCCAGGAGCTGCAAGAAGAGCAGCAGGTTGGCCTGGAGCCGCTTGGAGAAGGAGTCCACCCGGGCCTCCCGGCAGGCACGCTCCCAGAGGAAGCCCGCCGAGACCCGGGCCGGTGTGCGGCGCAGGCGGGTCCGCCACAGGAGCACCAGCACGGGCAGGATGCCCAGCCAGGCCAGGGCCGTCGGTTCGAGCAGGCTCACCGCACCAGGCCCCCGCGCCGCAACAGTTGCAGCAGGGCCGGCTGGAGGTCGGCGTCGCTGCGCACCAGGATCCGGCTGCAGCGCTGGGTGTGGCACCAGGCCGACAGCTCGTCGCAAAGGTTCTGCAGGGACTTCCGGTAGGCTTCCAGCAACCGGGCGTCCAGGGTGACCTCCCGAGCGCTTCCGGTCTCGACGTCGACCAGGCGCAGGTCCCCCACGGCCTGGGGGGCGAGCTCGGTGGGGTGCAACACCTGGACGACCAGGAGCTCCTCGCCTCGGTACCGCAGCAGTCTGAGAGCCTCGATCCCGGCGCCCGGCTGCAGGAAATCGGAGATCACCACCACCCGTCCGGGACTCTTCGAACGGGCTGCGTACTGTCGAAAGGCCGTCGTGAGGTCGGTCCTCCCTTCGGGGCGGGCGGACTCCAGAAGGCGGAAGAGCTCCAGGGCGTGAGGACGCCCCCGGACCGGGGAGTGCCATTGCACCAGATGATCGCGGACCAGCCCCAGCCCCACCCGGTTGAGGTCGCCCAGCCCCACCCAGGCCAGGGCTGCGGCCAGTCGGCGCGCCTGGTCGAATTTGGCGCCCTCTTCCGGAGCTCCGGGGCCACCCGCACCCATGGAGGCGGACGAATCCAACAGGATCGAGAGCGTCCGGTCCCGCTCTTCGACGAAGACCTTCAGGAAGAGCCGATCCAGGCGACCCCAGGCCCTCCAGTCGATGTGCCGGAAATCATCTCCTGGTCGATAGTCCCGGTGCTCGGAGAATTCCGCCGAACGTCCCCGGGCGGGGCTGCGATTCTCGCCGGGGCCCGAGCTGGTCGGGGTGCGACCCGCCAGCACGCGAAGGCGTTCCAGCCAGGCCAGGAACTCCGGTTCGAGCAGGCTGCCCACCTGGCCTCAGGCCTCCCTGGCCGGCCGGGTGCGTCGCAGGGCGCGCAGGGCTCCCAGCAGGGCCGCCAGGCCAAGCCAACTGAGCAGGCAGGCCATGGGTAGATCCACGGTCCAGCCACCCAGCAAGACGTCGGGCATGTCGTTCCACAGGGACCACACCGCGGGCAGGGGAGAGACCTGGGTGCCCAGCCAGAAGGTCCGTGCGGACTCCCCGGAGGCCAGGGGGAGGGTGGGCAGGACCAGGACGGCAGGCAACAGCGCGTAGTACAGGGTGGCGAAGCGAGGCCGGCCACCCAGCAGGATGTGGAGGTTGCGAGTCACGACGGCGAATCCAAGCGACACACCTGCGCACAGCCCCAGGGTGGAGAGGACCTGCCCGATAGGAGCGCCCAGCGCACCCTGCGCGCCGGCCATCAAGGCCAGGCCCGTCAGCAGGACGCCGTGCCAGAACCAGGGGCGGAAGGCCAGCCCGGCCCGGCGGCGGGCTTCCTCTCGCGGGGCCGCGAAAGGCTGGGGGTCCAGGAAGCAGCCCAGACTGGCCAGGGCCACCGTCAGGACGGCGCACCAGGTGGCGGCCACCGGCTCGGGATCCGTCCAGGAGTTCCCGGTGGACATCACCAGGCCCAGCAGTCCGCAGTTGATCAGCCAGACGACCATGAAGAGCCGGCCCAGCCACAGCTCGTGGGCCACCCTCCGGCGCAGGTGGTTCTGGACCTTGAGAAAGAGGAAGGCTGCCAGTCCGCCGGCGTGGGCCAGGAGATAGAGCCACAGAGGGATGGCGAACCTTCCCGTCCCCAGCGTCTGGCCGCGCGAGAGCATCTCCGCCAGCGCGGGAAGGGCTCCCAGGCTGAGGATGAAGGCCAGGATGAGGATCCCGTAGGCCTGATTGGTGGCGTGCCCGGTCTTCTGTTCGCGGGCCGAGAAGAAGAGGCCCAGAAGGCCTACCAGGGTCGCTGCCAGGGCCAGAACCCCGTAGGAGGCCGCGACCTCGCCGGGAGCGACCCCTCCCAGCAGGAAGACCACGGCCACCATGGGCAGGGAGGAGGCCAGCAGCAGGCCCACGTAGGCCAGGGCGTAACCCAGTTTGCCCAGCACAATCTCGACGGTGCGCAGGCGCGAGGCCCGCAACAGGTCCAGCGAATGGTTCTCGCGTTCCCCCGAGATCTGTCCGCAGGTCAGGCTGGGAGTGATCAGGACCACCATGGCCAGTTGCGACCAGAACAGGATCCCATGCAGCAGGCGGCCCCGATCCGGCAACTCCAACAGATCCGTCGGGGCCGAGGCCGAGAACAGGAAAAGGGCCGTGGCCGATCCCAGGACCACCAGGTAGAGCGATTGGATCAGGAAGATCTTCCGCTCGCGCAGCCCGATCCTCAGTTCCTTCAACAGGATCGGATTGTCCAGCAACACGTCCAACAGCCGGCGCACTGCGGGGCACCTCAACACACCACCCCCTGCGTGACGCGCATGAAGACGTCCTCCAGGTCGGTCCGGGCCTCGGCAAACTCGACCAGTCCCAGCCGTTGGTCTGCCAGGCGCTCGGCCAGGTCGGCCAGGTCCTCCAGGGAACCCTCGAACTGGAAGAGGAGCACTCCGTCCTGGACCCGGACGCGGCTGGAGCCGGAGGTCTCTTCGACGAGGGCCGCGGCCTTCTCCAGGTCCCGAAGCACCCGAACCCTCATCGAGCGGCCCTGGTCCACAGCGCGGAGGATTTCGTCCACCCGTCCGCAGGCGACCAGCCGTCCCGCTTCGAGGATCCCGACGGTGCTGCAGAAGTCGGCCAGCTCGGGCAGGATGTGGGACGAGACGAACAGGGTCTTGCCCATCCGGGTCAGCTCGCGCAGCAGTTCCTTCAGGTCGATTCGGGCCCGGGGATCCAGGCCGGAGGCCGGCTCGTCCAGGACCAGCACCTGGGGGTCGTGCAGGAGGGTCTTGGCCAGGCAGAGCCGTTGCCTCATCCCTTTGGAGAGGTGCTCGATGTTGGTCTCGCGGCGGGCGCCCAGATCCGTCAGCTCCAGGACGTCGTCAAGCGTGCGCCGGCGGTCGGGGCGGGGGATGCGGTAGGCTGCGGCGAAGAACTCCAGGTATTCCCAGACCCGCATCCCGTCGTAGACTCCGAAGAAATCGGGCATGTAGCCCAGAACCCGGCGGACCTCGTCGGCCTGGTCCAGGGTCGAGAAACCCGCCACGAAGGCCTCCCCGGCCGTGGGTTCCAGCAGGGTGGCCAGGATCCGGATGGTCGTGGTCTTGCCGGCTCCGTTGGGGCCGATGAAGGCGAAGGCTTCGCCGGCCTCCACCTGGAGGTCCAGCCCGTCCAGGGCCAGCCGCTGGTCGTAGCGATGCGTCAGTCCGCAGCAACGGATCACGGCACGTCCTCCCCCTGGACCAGGACCAGGTTCAGCGCCGTCTGGCGGGCCCGGGGATCCGAACACTCGACCCCACTGGCGCCGGTCTGGCTCCAGCCCATCAGCAAGGGGGTGGAGGGATGGAGGGCCTGGAATCTGAAGGCGTGCTTCAGCAGCAGCTCGCGCTCGGCCCCGTAGCGCGGGTCCTGCCCCGCCTGGGGGGAGGAGGCGGGGGGTGGAGGGGCCTGCCAGGCCTGCCGAATGCGGGCGCCTGCAGGCACATCGAAGGGCGCGCTGGTGCGGTTCCGGAAGACCGTCACGCAGTCGCGCAGATCCAGCTCAGAGGCATTCCAGACCCGCACGGCCCCGTCCTCAGGCTCGAGGGTGATCGCCCCTCGCAGAAGCACTGCGCGCTGGCCGCGAAATCGTCTCATCGACCACATCCTCATCTGGAGATGGCGCAGCTCCTGGCGCGTGTCCAGGAGCAGCGAGAAGCCCGGCCAGTGCGAGGGGTCTCCGGCGCGCTCCTCCGTCAGCGGGAGGTTCAGGGGGAAGGTCAAGGTGTATTCTGTCGTCCGGGGAGAATACAGCGCCGTGGCTCCTTGCCAGCAGGCACGGGCCTGCCCCGAGCGCAGGGCCAGTTGACCCGCCTCCAACAAGAGCAGGTCGCTGCCTCGGACCATCCAGCCGCCCAGGAAGGTCAGGGCGGCGAAGCTCCCGGCCAGGGCGGGAACCGTCAGGAAGACCGCCAGCATGCGGTCGATCCGCCGCAGGAAAAGCCAGTTCACCGGCCCCACCACCACGACGTAGGCCAACATGGCCCAGCCGACCAGGGCCAGGTTGGGAGGTTCGAGCTCTGGCGGGGCGGTCAGCAGGTCCAGGTCCTCGGGAAGGTCGGGAAACCGCCTCTCGAGCAGGTCGCATGCGCTGGTGAAGGCGCGCAGGAGGTCCCGCGTGGCGACACTTCCCAGGATGTCCGTGCTGGGCAGGGGAGTCCCGATGAGGCCGGCGACTCCGGCGACCCGGGGGGCGACCGTCAGCAGGGGCAGTCCACCTCGGGACTGCACGACCAGCCCCTGATCCAGAGGGCCGGTCAGCACCGGCAAGCCCTCCGCGGTGTCCGTCCCCGTGGGGCGTATCGGGAGCAGGGCCTCCAAGGGAGACCCCCTGAATTCGGCCGGATCGGGTGTGGCAAAGACCAGCAGCCGCCCTCCGGAGCGGACCCAGTCGGCCATGGCTCCCTGGGCTGCTGCGCTGAGGGGGAGCCGGGACAGATCGTGAAGGACCAGGAATTGGACCCCGGCCAGGCCGGCTGCCTCCTCGGGGAAGGTCTCGGCGGGGACCTCGTTGACCGTCAGGGTTTCGGCCTGCTGGCCGTCATCCCAGGTCTGGGCGGCCAGCCACGCGAAGGCCCCTGGCTCAGGGGTGAGGACCACCGTGATCCGGCTCTTGGAATAGGTGATGTCCAGGGGCAGGGTGTTGCGGGCGACCTGCCGTCGCCCCTCCCAGGCGAGGACTTCGATCTCTGAACTCCCCCGCAGCGGGGGGACCAGGAGGGGGATCCGCTTGCGAGCCCCCGGAGCCAGTTCGGTGGTGGCCTCGGCGTGGGACAGATCCTCGGAGGTCCGGCCGGAGTGATGGATCGGGCGGGCCCGAATCCGGAGAGTGCAAGCCGGCCCCCGGTTGAAGAGCTGAACCGAGACGGGAACGGGGTCTCCAAAGCGGACGTTGCGTCCCAGGGCAGGCCTCGCCTGCATCTCGATCTCCGCGGCGGCTGCCACCGGGAGGCTGGCCAGCCAGAGCCACAGGGCTACCAGGGTCCAGATCCTCATCAGGCGGGGACCTCGAGTGGGACGGCCCGGAGCACCTCTTCGAGGAGCTGTTCGGGCTCCAGCCCCTCGGCCTCTCCTTCGAAACTGCGGATCAACCGGTGGCGCAGGCATGGCCGGGCGACCGCCTGCAGATCCTCGAAGGCCACGTTGTACCTGCCCGAGACCATGGCGCGCACCCGCGCTGCCCGAACCAGGGCTTGTCCTCCGCGCGGGCTGGATCCATGACGCACATAGCGGCGGATCGCCTCCGGGGCCTCAGGCCGGTCCGGATGGGTGGCCAGGACCAGGCGGGCGGCGTAGCCCAGGACGGCGGAGCCTGCCACCACTTCCCGCGCCAGGCGCCCCATCTCCAGCAAGGTCGGGGCATCGCAGACGGCTTCGACCGTTGGCAGGCGGTTGCCCGTGGTCTGGTCCAGGATGCCGATCAGGTCCTCCGGCTCGGGGAAGCCGACTTGCAGCTTGAACAGGAACCGGTCCACCTGGGCTTCCGGCAGGGGGTAGGTCCCCTCCATCTCGATGGGGTTCTGGGTGGCCATCACCAGGAAGGGCGCCGGGAGCTCGCGGGCCTCTCCGGCGACCGTCACGCGCCCCTCCTGCATGGCCTCCAGCAGAGCCGACTGGGTCTTGGGCGTGGCCCGATTGATCTCGTCGGCCAGGACCAGGTTCGCGAAGACCGGGCCTGGGCTGAAGCGAAAGGCCCTCCGCCCTTCGGGAGTCTCCTCGACCAGGGTGGTCCCGCTGATGTCGGCAGGCATCAGGTCCGGGGTGAACTGGATTCTGGAGAAGGACAGGTCCAGGGCCTGGGCCAGGGTTCGGACCAGGAGCGTCTTGCCCAACCCGGGCAGCCCCTCCAGCAGGACGTGCCCTCCGGCCACCAGGGCCAGCAGGACGTGCTCCACCAGGTCGGGCTGACCCACCACCACCCGGGTCAGCTCGCGGCGCAGACGCGCGAAGGTCTCTTCGAAGATTCGGACGCGGTCGGTCAGGGCAGTCTCGCTCACGGACGGGGGTCGATCCCTTCGAAGTAGTTGCGCACCAGATCCCGCCGGGTCATGGGAACGTCTTCCCGCGCCACCGCGGCTTCAGCCGATTCTCGCGCCCGCAGGAAGGAGCCCCCGGGGGGGGCTTGTTGCGGGCCTCCCGCGCGAGGACGGCCCAGGGCCTGTCCGGCCCCTGGCAGGGTCGGGCCTGGTCCTGGTCGGCCCGGAATCCGGGCGTCGGCGGTCGGAAGATGGTCCCGTCGAGGCGGGTGCAGACGGCGGTATTCCTCCGACCAGTCCGAGGTCCTGTGAGATTGACGTTCAAGCACGAAATCCCGGTCTTCGGCCTGGCCGGCCTCCTGGCGCTGGAGGGTGGTCTGGCGGCCGAAGTCGGCCTGTCCGTCCCCGCGGCCGGGCCGGACCTCCTGCCCCGGGTTGGCGAGGGCCTGCCGACCCTCTCCTGGCGATTCGGGGCCATCGCCTGGAGCTTCCGGGCCACCCTCCTCCCGCCCCCCCTCGTCCGGGGCGCCGTCCCCGGCACGGGCCAGGGCCTGCTCGGCGCCCTCCAGGTCTCCTTCCTCCAGGGCCTCCAGGCCTGCGGTGGCAGCCCCGCGGAGCTCTTCGGACAAGGCCGGGTCGCTGGCCAGTTGGCGAAGCAGGGTTCGGGCGTCTTCCGAGTCGGGCTCCTGCGCCAGGGCCCGGGCCGCCTCGCGCAGTCGACGAGCCGCTTCGGTCTGCTGGTCACGACGGGCCCGCGCTCTTCCGGCGGCGTCCTGGTCGAAAGCGACATCCAGGCCGGCCTGCAGCTCCTGGGACAGGACCGTCAGGCGTTCCAGGACGTCGCGGGCGTCGACCTGGGGATCCTCCAGGGCGCCCTCCAGAGCCTCCAGGCGGGTCTGGAGTTCTTCCCGTCGGGGGACCTGAAGAGGTCGCGCCGCCTCCAGGTCCCGCCGCAGTTCTCGAGCCTGCCCTCGGGCGGCGGCCACGACCTCGGGGTCCGGGCGTCGCCAGGAAAGACGGTCGGCGGGAAGGGCGGCCAGGGTGACGGTCAGGCTGGCCAGAAGCAGACCGGTGCGGAGCCTGGTCGGCCAGCTCTGGGGGAAGGCAGCCCGGGGTCGGACCTGCCGGGCCCGGTGGGCCGCGTCGCACAGCAGGACCTGGGCCATGAGGTTCCGGGGGCGTTGGGAGACCAGCCACTCCACGGCCGTCCCCATGCGCTCCTGCAATCCCAGGTTGCGGTCGGCCAGGTAGGCCGCGCGGACGGGGCGCAGGGGACGCAGGAATTCTGCCAGGGCTGCACCGGCGGGGAGCAGGGCCAGGGGAGCCAGGCCCTGCCAGGCGGGTTGACCCGTCCAGCCCAGAAGGAGGACCATGAGCAACGCCAGGAGGGCTCCGGGGCAAAGAGCCTCCGCCGCGACGTGCAGGGCCCGGACCTGGCGCTCTCGTGCGGCGAGCTGGCGAGCCTTCTCCAAGAGCCCCATCTCGTCCATGACCGCGAGATTCCACGTCTCGGAGGGCGGCCCTGCGGAGGGGGGGCGACCAGGGCCGGAGAACTGGTCCTCAACATGGACTCGCGGGGGTTTCACATGCTCGACCGTCGCCGCTTCCAGTGGCTTGTTCCCTGCCTCCTCTTCTTGTTGTTGGGCTGTTCGAGCCCTGCGCGCGAACCCCAGCCTCCGGCGGCCTCGGATCCCGGCGTGCCCGCCGCGCAGGCCTTGGAGCCGGAGGCTCCACCCGCCAGTCACCGCTTGGAGTTTCGGATGCCGGCGGACGTCGTTCGGGCCAACCTGAAGGTCCGTCAGCCGGGTCAGAAGTGGCAGCTTGTCGACGGCCAGGATCGCCCTCTGGCGGAGTTCAAGGTCCAGCCGGACCGCGTGAAGGTCCGGGACGCCCAGGATCGGGAACTCTTCAAGGTCAAGAGCAAGCTGAAGGGCTGGGAGTTGGAGGATGCCACCGGACGCCGCCTGCTGCGGGCGCGTCCCAACCGGGGTGGGTGGGAGATCCAGGACGGCGCGGAAGCCCCGTTGGCGAGGATCGTCGAGCGTGGGGGAGGGCTGGTCCTGGAGGATGCCCAGGGCCGGGAGTTGACCCGCGCCGAGGCCGGGTCCGGGGAGGTCCTCTTCCACAACCCCTCCGGGGGAGAAGCGGCCGTCCTCCGAGGAGCCTCGGATCCGGCGGTCGCGATCTGGTGGATGCTCCCCGAGACCGATCCCCTGGCTCAGGCAGGCCTGGTGGTCTTCGCCCTGGAGGTCCGATGACGCTTCCTGTTCAACCGATCTCGGAACGCTGCCGCGAGACGGCAGGCTTCCTGTTCTCGCACCCCTGCAAGAATCCGGCCGTGGGTCGTTGCGACCATTGCGGCAAACCGATCTGCGCCGAACACTCGCGTCCGAGTTCGGC
>Ga0334889_1000400_pt1 | contig 69623 bp, 57 predicted proteins | sample GraSluR1_MG_2_FD_207222 | JGI IMG/M metagenome (GOLD analysis project Ga0334889, IMG submission 207222) | Sludge microbial communities from methane-producing bioreactor in Wageningen University, Netherlands - Granular Sludge_8_08-R1 | ecosystem: Engineered > Bioreactor > Anaerobic > Unclassified...
CTTCCTCTATGGTTCGGACAGGAACGACGCCCTCTTCGGTGGCGCCGGCTCGGACCTTCTGGTGGGCGGTGGTGGTGACGATGTCATCCTGAGCGCGGGTCATGCAAGTGCCGCCCTTTTCGACTGGGCCTACTCCATCGAGACCTCTCCCAACCCGAGTGGCGGAACGAGCTACCAGCCGGTCCTTACGAACGTTACCTATCAATCCGTTCTTCTCGAAGACACCGGGAACGATGTGGTCTACGCGGGTACGGGGAATGACTTTGTCTACACGGGGAACGGAGATGACGAGGTATACGGTGGTTCCGGCAACGACACCGTCTTCGGGTTTGGCGGAGCGGACTTCATTGAGGGCGGCGAAGGGAATGACATCCTGCATGGCGACAACGCCCTGAGCCAGCTTCCCCTCGAGAACCATGGCGATGACTATATAGACGGCGGGGAAGGCAACGATATCATTTACGGGAATGGCGGTTCCGACGACCTCTACGGCGGTTCCGGCAACGATGAGCTTTACGGTGACTCCGCCGACATTGCCGTTGCCTCCCACGGGAACGACTATATAGACGGCGAGGAAGGGGATGACCTGATCTTCGGCATGGGCGGCGATGATGTTCTCTTCGGAGGTGACGGTGTCGACACCATATATGGGTCCGAGGGTTCCGATGAGATCTACGGTGGTGCCGGCAATGACCTCATAGCGGGCGACGTGTCCGGGGCCGACGTCAGCCTCCATGGCAACGACTATATAGACGGCGAGGAAGGTGATGATTATGTCATCGGGCAGGGAGGTAACGATACGATTTTCGGCGGCTCCGGCAACGATGAACTCTACGGAGATTCCGATGATATCGAGGTTGCCCTCCATGGCAATGACTACATCGACGGTGGCGAAGGCGATGATACGATTAGTGGTCAGGGCGGCAACGATGAGCTCTATGGCGATGCCGGTATCGATCAGATTCTCGGGGGTACGGGCGACGATGTGATCTACGGAGGAGACGGCGCTGACCTGCTTTACGGTCAGGAGGGCTCCGACGAGATCTACGGGGACGCGGGTAACGATTACATCCAGGGCGACGACACCGTTGACGGGGGCAGCGACTACCTCGACGGCGGGGAAGGCAGCGATACCATTATAGGCGGGGCCGGGGCAGACGAGATCTACGGAGGAGACGGTGACGATGTGCTCCACGGGGACGCCGGCAATATAAGCGCCCTCGATCACGGCAACGATTACATCGACGGCGGCGCGGGCAGCGACATCATCAGGGGATATGGCGGTGCCGACAGCCTTTACGGCGGCGCGGGCGATGACTACATCCAGGGTGATGCCGGCAACGACCTGCTCGCCGGCGGAGACGGCAGGGACACGTACTACTACAACATCGGGGACGGCGTCGACACGATCGACGACTGGTCGACGGAGTCCGAGTTCGATACCGTCATCTTCGGTGAGGGGATCACAGTCGATGACCTCTCGATCAGCACAACCGAGGACCGTCTCATCATAAACGTCGGCACCAGCGGCACTGACCGGCTGGAGCTTATGAACTTCGATCCCGATGACTGGTTCGGGCCCCACGCGATCGGGCGGTTCCAATTCTCCGACAGCAGCAGTCTGACCTATGAAGAGTTACTCGCGCTGAGCACGAAAATGACCGGGACCGAGGGGGACGACACCCTGACAGGGAGCGTGTTTGCGAACAACATCGTCGCCCTGGGCGGCAATGACGTCCTCTACGGTCTGGGCAACAGCGACATCCTGAACGGCGGTACCGGCGCGGATACCATGTACGGTGGCCTGGGGAATGACAAGTACATCGTCGACGACGCGGGCGATATCGTCACCGAGCTTGCCGACGAGGGGACAGACACCGTCGAGTCTTCCATCACCTACACCCTCACGGACAATGTCGAGAACCTGACTCTGGCGAATATCGGTTCAATAAACGGCACCGGCAACGCCCTCGACAACATCATCACCGGGAACAACTGGAACAACCAGCTCGTGGGCGGAGCCGGCGATGACATCCTTGACGGCCGTACCGGGGCGGACACCCTGCTGGGAGGTACCGGGGACGATATATACATCGTTGATAACTCCAGTGACATGGTCACGGAACTTCTCGACGAAGGATACGACGAGGTGCAATCGTCCGCCTCGTTCACCCTCTCTGATAATGTTGAAGACCTGATATTGACGGGCAGCAATGCCATCAACGGCACCGGCAACGCCCTCGACAATGCTATCTACGGCAACAGCGCAAACAACACCCTCTACGGTCTTGCAGGCAATGATATCCTTGATGGAGGAGCAGGAGCCGACAGCCTGGAGGGCGGACTGGGAGATGACACCTATTACTGGGAAGAGGGCTACGGCAATGACACCATCATGGAGACCGGCGGTGAGGACACCCTGGCTTCCTCCACGCTCTATTCCTCCGACCTGGAATTTGCCCTTTCCACACAAACCAACTACGGCATCACGCGGGTGACCGGGCTGGGTATCACGAACCCGAACACCAATGAGACCCTTGCGATCAAGGACTGGTTCGCGGGCGATGAGAAGAAGGTCGAACATTTCCAGCTTGCGGACACGGACCTTACGGGGGCGCAGATAGAAGAGGCGGCACTTGCGAACGGCGCCTCAGGCACCGAAGGTGACGATTACATCTACGGTCTGGACTACTATGGCGTGACCATCGGCGGCCTCGGCGGCAACGACACCCTAAACGGGGGCGGCCTCAACGATACGCTCTACGGGGGTGAGGGGAATGACAGCCTCTCCGGCGGTGCGGGCGATGACAGCCTCATCGGTGGAGCAGGCGACGATATTCTGATCGGAGGTGCCGGCAACGATGTATTCACCTGGGGTACCGGAGCGGGCAACGATATCGTCCGGGGGGAGACCGGGATAGACACGGTTCTCTTTGACGGTCTCAGCTCCACCGACGTCGAATTCGCGATGTCGCACTATGACGGCGACAACGGCCTGCTGGTCACGATCAAGGCCACCGGGGAGACACTCCGGCTTCAGGACTGGTTCCTGATAGATTACGAAGGGACCGGAGAGGAGTCGAGGATCGAGATCCTCCGGTTTACAGACGGAGACCTCACTGCGGCCGAGGTTCAGGGACTGGCCACGGCCACCGGCATCACGGGAACGGAAGGCAATGACAAGCTCTACGGGCCGTATGGCTTTGGCACGAGTATCAAGGGCCTCGGTGGAAACGACACCATGGGCGGCGGGATAATGAACGACACCATCGAGGGTGGTGCCGGAAATGATTCCATCATGGACTGGTACGGCGACAACGTCATCGACGGCGGCACGGGTGACGACAACATCAAGGTGATATCCGGGAACAACACCTTCATCTGGGCGCCGGGAATGGGCAACGATACGATAACCCGTACCAACGGCAATGACATGGAAGCGGGTTTTCACACACTACAGCTGACGGGCGTTAACTCGACTGACGTGGACTTCTCGATCATCCCCGGCGATTCAGTCGCATCGTCTGTTGTCGGGATCACAATGACCGTGAGGAGTACCGGGGAAACACTGCGGCTCATGGATGATTACGGCGGCATACCCGTGGAACGGTTCCGTTTCGCCGACAGGGACCTCTACGGATCGGAGGTCCTCGAGATGGTCCTGGCAAACGGCATGACCGGGACAGAGGGTTCGGATACGATCTACATGCCCGCCTATTACTCCACCACAGTGGACGGCCTCGCTGGCAACGACACGATATACAGCGGCTACAGGGGCAACACGATCCACGGGGGAGAGGGCGACGACTATCTTCAGGGCTACCCCTACCATCCGGCTGGCGGGAACTACAACTCTGAGTACAGTGCAAACGAACGTCTCTATGGCGATGCCGGCAACGACATCCTGAAGGGGGGTTACGGCAACGACCTCCTGGACGGCGGCACCGGCAGCGATACCATGATCGGTGGAGTCGGTGATGACACGTATGTCGTCGACAGCGCCGGTGACGTTGTCGTGGAAGACACCGCCGGGATCAGTTTTGTCGAGATGTCCGGTGACACGGTCGAGTCCTCGATAACCTATTCGCTTGGCACGAACGTCGAGAACCTTACCCTGACGGGTACGGCAGATATAAACGGTACAGGCAACGAGCTCAACAACGTCCTTATCGGCAACAGCGGATCCAACGTGCTCTCCGGCGGTCTCGGGAACGACACCATGATCGGCGGCCAGGGCAACGATACCTTTGTCTGGGGAAGCGGCCTTGGCAACGATGTCATCGGGGACGCACAGGGTGTAGACACCATCTCCCTCGGTGGTCTCAACTCAACTGACGTCGAGTTCCTCTTCTCCCCTGACACGCAGGACGAAGGGGTCCTCATGCGGATCACCGCTACCGGAGAAACCCTTCTGTTGAAGGACTGGTTCACGGATGAAGGCAACAGGATCGAGAGCTTCCAGTTCGCGGACAGGACGCTTTCCGCCTCCGAGGTGGAGGCGTTCGTGACATCCGGCTGGATCATGGGAACCGGCGACGGCGATACCCTTACCGGCCCCGGCGGAGGGGCCTCCATGATCGATGGCAAGGGGGGCAACGATACACTGACCGGCGGAGACACGGCGGACATCATCTTCGGGGAACGTGGCGATGACAGCATCGACGGCGGCGCCGGAAACGACTACGTAAGCGCCGGTGCGGGAAACGATATCATTCAGGGTGGTCTGGGGAACGACACGGTGAAGGGAGGTGCCGGGGAGGACATACTCTCCGGCGGTGACGGCAACGACATCCTTTTAGACACGGAGGGGAACGGTGTCTTTTTCGGTGACGCGGGCAATGACACCATCACGGGCGGCGACGGCGATGACGTGATCTACGCAGGTGACGGAGACGACTGGGTCATGGCAGGGAACGGGGAAAACGCCATCTTCGGTGATGACGGCAACGACGGTCTGTCGGGTGGCACGGACAGCGACGTCATCTACGGAGGCGCGGGTGATGATTGGATATTCGGGGATGGTTACGACGATCCCGGTCTTGCTGCCGGTGCCGGGAACGACACATTGTACGGTGGTTCCGGGAACGACACGATCTATGGCGATATTGATGGAATTGAGCTCGTTTCCTCGACGGCGGATGATCATATCGAAGGCGGGGAAGGCAACGACGAGCTCTATGGCCTGGCGGGCAACGACATCCTGTATGGCAACGAGGGCGACGACTACCTCGACGGTGGCACCGGGAACGACACCCTGTACGGTGGAACGGGTAACGACACGTACATCGGTATCGGACGGCACGTGGTGAGCGAGGACGTTATCCGTGAGGAAGGCGGTGATGATACGCTTTCACTGGAGAACGGTTTCAGCTCGCTCATGCCGTACGACAGCGTGGAATACAGCGTGAACGGAGCCGACCTTGAACTGACGAACAGGATTACGGGTGCAATCCTGCGCATCGAAGACTGGTTCAACGGCGACGACTACAAGATTGAACACTTTGTGTATTCCTACGACTACGAGCTCACGGGCTCGCAGGTCGAGGCCCTCGCGACCACCGGCTGGTTCCTGGGTGGCGACGGTGATGACGTCCTTTACGGTCCGGAGGAGCCCGCCATCATCTATGGTGGTAACGGCAATGACACGATCTACGGCGGCACGAGCAGCTCGATCCTCTACGGCGGCGATGATGATGACTGGCTCTACGGCGGCAGCGGAAGCGACACCATCTACGGCGGCGAGGGCGATGATCACATCTTCGGATGCACTGGAGTCGCCGGTGGCGGTGGAGGCTACTACTACGGTGGAGGCGGCAATGATTCTCTGACGGTGGCACACGGCGTCGTCAACGGTGGAAGCGGCAACGATATATATCACTACTACTCGGGAAGCGGTGCGGTGGGGGTCGATTCGAGGATCATCCAGAGCTGGAGCTACCCCAGGATGTACGGTGCGATGATGATGGCCGCCGGGGAGGGGTTTGGAGATGCCGGTGAAACGGATACGCTCGCGTTCGGAGAAGGCATTTTCAAGGAGAACCTCACCCTGGTGGCGGATAATGATACCCTTACTATCAGGACGGGCAACGAAGGTGACGAGGTCCATCTGAAGGGTTTCAATGCGCAGGATGCCTACACGGCCAGCGCCGTTGACATTTTCCAGTTTGCATCCGGTGAAGAGCTGACATACGCGCAGCTCCTGGACCTGGGCATCAACTTCTACGGGACGGAGGGTCAGGAGACCCTGACGGGCACTGATGCCCCCGACCGTATCCATGCCCTTGGCGGTGACGATACGATCACGGGTGGTATGCAGAACGATATCCTCGAAGGTGGCGCGGGCAATGATACCTACCTCTTCCAGCTGGGTGACGGTTCAGACACCATCGTGGACGTTGCCAGTATCGAGGAAGGCAATCTCATCGTCTTCGGCGAGGGCATCACGCAGGCCGACCTGCGGGCAACACTCGACGGAACGACCCTTACGATAGAATACGGGACTCTGGGCGACGCGATACACCTTGTCAACTTTGACCAGCAGAACACGAACGGGTCCCACGTCGTCGAGACGATCCGCTTCGCCGACGCGTCGGAGATCAACATCGTGAACCTGCTCAGCCCCTGCACGGAAGGCGACGACACGATTATTGGAGGGGCCTCCGATGACGTGATAGACGCACTGGGCGGGAACGATCACGTCAGCGGGAACGCCGGGAACGATACCTTATACGGCGGCTCCGGGAATGACACGCTGCTCGGCGGTGAGGGCAACGACATGCTCGCCGGTGCGACGGGTAATGACGTTCTCGACGGCGGGGCGGGCAACGACACCTACTTCTACGCCCCGGGCGATGGCCTCGACACGATCAGCGACGCCGCGGGAAGCGATACCCTCGTACTGGGAGAGGGATTGACCGCGCAGACGACCGACTACCGCCTTGACGGCAACATCATCAGGGTGCGGTCCGTTGACCCCGACGGCAACACCTCGGCCACGGGGATCGACATCGGAACGGACGGACAGGGTGTCCCCGTCATAGAGACGCTGCGGTTCTCTGATGATACAGAGATCGACCTTGCGGGCGCCTTCGATCCCCAAAACGTTGTCATCGGCTCCGATGGCTTTGATCTCATCATGAGGGGGAACGCCAACGACATAATATATGCCGGTTCGGGCATCGATGTCGTGATGGCGGGTGCCGGGGATGACAGGATCTACGGCGGGGACGGCATCGACACCCTGTACGGCGACAGCGGCAACGACACCATGTTCGGTGAGGAGGGGTTCGATATCCTCTTCGGCGGGGACGGTTCCGATGTGCTTTATGGCGGCGCCGGTATCGATGTACTCTACGGCGACGGAGGCAATGACATCCTCGCCGGGGGTACGGGCAACGATCTTCTCTTCGGCGGGACCGGCAACGATGAGATACGCGGCGGGGCGGATGACGACGTGCTCTCCGGCAACGCCGGCGATGATATCCTCCTTGGCAACGCCGGAACGGATCTTATGACCGGCGGCTCCGGCAACGATACCTACGTCTTCTTTCTCAACGACGGCACCGACACCGTCACCGACATCGGGAGCGATGCCACGACGTCCGACCGGATACTCTTCGGAAATGACGTCCTCGGAGACACCATAGCCCTCTTCCAGAGCGGGCAGAACCTCGTCATCGGATATGGTTCCAATGATGTTGTGACAGTGACGGGACAGATGTCAGCGATCTCCGGTGTGGAGAAGATCGAGCTGGGCAGCGGTCTTTACCTCAACAACGCAGACATCAACGGCGTCATCCAGCAGATAACGGCATTCGCGTCAGCGAACGGCATATCCCTGACGAGCGTCAATGATGTGAGGAACAACCAGGATCTCATGAACATCATAGCCAACTCCTGGCACGCGTAGGGAGGGACGGATTCAGGATTCAGACTTCACGGGCTGGAAGAGGCCCGGAAGAAGGTAGAGATAGCAGCGGGCAGGCGACCATCCTACAGGCGAGGGGAAGGTCGCTGTCCGTTGCATAAATATCTGCAGCAAAAGGTATTGCACGTGCTATCGGCATCAAAGGCCCGTCAAACGGGGAGGTCTGGTCTTTTTGTGCGGTGGGTCTGCCGTTGGAGCAGCCTGGCGGGGATGGTCTGTCTTCTCGTGCCCCTCCTCTCTTTCGCCGCTGACGTGCTCGATTACGACTCCGTTATCGAGAGGGCCCTTGCCCACTCCCACGACGTCAGGATGTCCCGCCTCGACGTCACCATCAGCGAGTCCTCCCTCAGGCGGGCCTACTCCCTCTACTACCCCACGATCAAGGCCCAGTGGAACTCGGAGTACGTCAAGGACCTCTCCGACGGCACCTATCAGCTGACCTCCGTGGGCGATACGGTGCTTGTCCAGAACACCATGTACCAGAGCTCCCTCCTGCTTGCGGGCACGTACAACCTCTTCGACTTCGGGGCCACCCCGAAGCGGGTCTCCATAGCAAGAAGCGATGTTGACGCGAAGAGGACGACCTACCGCCAGACCGTCCGGGATGTGAAGCTCAAGATACTCAACCTCTATTCCGACCTCCTCACCGCCTCCCGGGAGCTCGAGACGAAGCGCCGGCTCCTCACCCTGTACAAGGAGCTGTCCCTGACCAAGGAGAGGTTCTACAAGGCGGGCAGGATATCGAAGGTGGAGATGGTGGACGAGGCGGTAAAGGCCGTGAAGACCCTCGACGAGATCGACACCTTGAAGCTCAAAGTCGCGGCACTCTCAAGGGACCTCAGCTTCTACACCGGGGATGCCTACGAGGCGGAGACCCTGCGAGTCAGCGATCTCTCCGAACCGGCAGGGCAGGGCGACAGCGTCTTCGATATCGACAGGACGCCGGAGTCCCGCATATATGCCCTGGAGATAGAGAAGAAGCAGGCCGAGGTCGACGCCCTCACGCGGGAGCTCTACCCCCGCCTGGGGCTGTATTCCAAGTACGTCTGGTACGCGGGCAACGAGGACGAGGCGGGCAGGACCGCCCGGTACATCCAGCCCCGCAACTTCTTCATCGGGATTGCCGCCACCCTGACTCTTTTTGAAGGGTTCAAGAGCAATGCCGAGATCGATAAGGCGAAGCTCGAGCTGGAGAGGCTGAAGCTCGAGCGGTCCCGGAAGCTCTCCGAACTTGGGGCAAGGCACGCGAAGGTGACCGATGCAAAGAGGACCTACACGTCGGGCATAGCGAACCAGAGGGACATGCTCAAAAAGGTGGAGGACAAGCTCGCCATGGTTAAGAGGCTGGAGGGTCAGAAGCTCATCGACAGGACGGACTTCCTCAACCAGAAGATAGAACTCCTCGGTCAGAGGCTGGAGCTGACGAAGGTCGTCATAGCGAAAATCGCCGCAGCAAAGGAACTCGAGGCCCTCTCGGAGGGGATAAAGTAATGCAGACGGCGCTTGTGTGCTTTGAGCTTATTGCGAGGATCAACCAGATCGACGTGGACCTTCGAACCGTCACACGGGAATACGGGATAACGGACGGCGAGGTCCCGAAAGAGCAACTCCTTCTCATTGCGAAGAACCTGGGGTTCAAGGCGAGGCTCAAAGAGATGCCCCTCACGGCGCTCCTTGCCACCTACCCGGTCCCCGCGATGGTCGTCTTCAATGACTCAAGCTACGGGGTCGTCCTCAAGGTGAACATGGAGGAAGGGAAGGCCCTCGTCTTCTTCCCCGCCGAGATGAAGGCGAGACCCCTCACCTTCGCGGAGCTTGAGGAGGCATCCTCCGGCGAGTACGTCATCTTCAAGCACAAGCTCATATCGAGCCAGGCGGCCTTCGGGTTCCGGTGGTTCTACAACGAGATCCTCCACTACAGGAACGTCATGGCCGAGGTCCTGACGGGGTCCTTCATCGTCCAGCTCTTCGGGCTCGTCACACCGCTCTTCACGCAGGTGATCCTCGACAAGGTCATCGTCCACCGTACGATGACCACCCTCGACGTCCTTGCCGTCGCCTTCATCGCCGTCGTCATATTCGAGTTCATCCTCAACGTGACGCGCAACTACATCTTCATCCACACGGCGAACAAGATAGACGCGAAGCTGGGCGCGAAGCTCTTCCGGCACCTCTTCTCCCTGCCCTTCGTCTACTTCGAGTCCCGCAAGGTGGGCAACATAGTGGCCAGGGTGCGCGAGCTCGACACCATCAGGGAGTTCATCACCAACAAGTCCGTTTCTGTCCTCATCGACCTCTTCTTCTCCCTCGTCTTTGTCGTCATCATGTTCGTCTACAGCGTGAAGCTGACGCTCGTCTTCATCGGGTTCGTCGTCCTTGTCGGCACCCTCTACCTCACCGTCACCCCGGAGCTGCGCAAGCGCCTGGAGAACAAGTTCCAGATGGGGGCGCAGGCGAACTCTTACCTCGTCGAATCCGTGACGGGCATCCAGACGGTGAAGTCCCTCGCCCTCGAAGGGTCCATGCAAAAGAAGTGGGAGGACAACCTCGGCAGGTACGTCCAGTCGAGCTTCAGGCTCGCCACCATGTCCAACGTCGCGGGGGCGGTCTCGGGCACCTTCCAGCGCCTCATGACCATCGTCGTTCTATATCTGGGCGTGAAGCTCGTCATCGACAACCAGCTCACCATCGGCCAGCTCATCGCCTTCCAGATGTTCGCCGGCCAGTTCACGGGCCCCTTCCTGCGCCTCGTCAACCTCTGGAACGAGTTCCAGCAGGCGCTCCTGTCCGTGGACCGCATCAGCGACATCCTCAATAACCCCATCGAGCTCCGTTCCGGCAAGGACATCACGCTTCCGAAGCTCGACGGAGCCGTGAGGTTCGACAACGTGTCCTTCAAATACGCCCTCGATTCCCCCTACGCCCTCGAGAGGATGTCCTTCGACATAAAGCCGGGGATGAGCGTGGGCCTCGTCGGCAGGAGCGGCTCCGGCAAGAGCACCATCACGAAGCTCATCGAGAAGCTCTATATCCTCAGCGAGGGGACGATCTACATCGACGATATCGACATCCGCCACATCAACCCCGTGTGGCTGAGGTTCAACATCGGTGTCGTGCTCCAGGACGACTACCTCTTCAGCGGCACCATACGGGAGAACATCTCCCTGCCGAGGCCCGACGTCCCCATGGACGTCATCATCAACGTGGCGAAGGTGGCCGGTGCCCACGAGTTCATCTCGGCCCTCCCCCAGGGGTACGAGACGGTCGTGGGAGAGCGCGGCTCCACCCTCTCCGGCGGCCAGAAACAGCGCATCGCCATCGCCCGTGCGCTCATCACGAACCCCCGCATCCTCATCTTCGACGAGGCCACCTCCGCCCTCGACTATGAATCGGAGAAGGTGATCCAGCAGAACCTCTCGGACATCAAGAAGGGGAGGACGACCTTCATCGTGGCCCACAGGCTCTCGGCGGTGCGCGACTGCGACATCATCATGGCCCTCGACAAGGGCAGGGTCATCGAGATGGGGTCCCATGACGAGCTCATAGCGAAGAAGGGATACTACCACTTCCTCCACACCCAGCAGGCGCGGGTGAGGGGTGATGGCGACGGAAAGAGGGTGAACCCGTGAAGGTGCCGGAGAGGCTGAAAGGATTGACGTGGCAGGGCGTGACGGAGAAGGTGAAGCAGGTCTTCCGCATCGCCTCCCGGTGGCCCCGGTATGTCTTCAAGGACAGTGACGCCCACGAGTTCAAGCCCACCATGGCGGAGATAGAGGAAAGACCCGTGAGTCCGCTCGGGAGGGTCGTCTTTTGGACCGTCGTGGGGGCGCTGGTGTTCTTCATCGCCTGGATGTGCCTCGGCAGGGTGGACGTCGTGGTCTCGGCCCGGGGCATGGTCATACCCGAGGGGGACGTGAAGATACTCCAGCCCCTCGACACGGGCGTCGTGAGCGCCATCATGTGCCGTGAGGGGGACTTCGTGAAGAAGGACCAGGTCCTCATGGAGATCGACCCCTCCATCACGGTGCCGGAGCTGGAATCGAAGCAGAAGAACCTGAAGTACCTCGAACTCGAGAAGATACGCCTTGCCGCCACGATGGGGAAGGGCGCCTTCAACCCCGATGGAAAGGACCACGACGCCGAGGCCGTGCGAACCCAGGGGGAACTCTACCGCTCGTCGGTGGCGAGCCTCGAGAGGCAGCTCGCGGCGAAGAGGGAGGAGCTCCGCTCCGCAAAAGAGGACCGCTCCCACAACGCCTCCCTCCTCGCCATGGCGAAAGACCGCGAAGAGAGGTTGAAGGCCGTTGCCGACATCGTCTCGAAGAACGAGTACGAGAAGGCCGTGAACGACGTCCTCACATACGGCAACAACGTCCGGCAGGCGACCCACAGGATCGGGCAGCTCACCCACGAGATCGCGTATATCAACGAGAACTTTAAGGCCCTGAACCTGAAGGAGTTCTCCGACAAGCACAAGACGGCGACGGAGATACGGGCGGAGATCGACAAAACGACGTTCCGGAATCAGAAGCAGAAGATCCTCTCCCCTGTGGACGGGTATGTCTCGAACCTCTACTTCCACACCGTAGGCGGCGTGGTGACCCCGGCGCAGAAGCTCATGATCATTGTCCCCGGGAGCGCCCCCCTTACCATCAAGGCCTCCGTCCTCAACAAGGACATCGGGTTCATCCGTGACGGCATGGATGTGTCCGTCAAGGTCGACACCTTCGACTTCCAGAAGTACGGCATCCTGAACGGCACCGTCAGGAGCATCTCGAAGCACAGCACCGAGGATGAGAAGCTGGGACCTGTCTACGAAGTATTCGTCACCCCGAAGGAGACCACTCTCCTCGTTGAGGGGAAGAGGGTGCCCATCACCTCGGGCATGAGCCTCACCGCGGAGATCAAGGTGGGCAAACGCAGGGTCATCGAGTTCTTCATCTACCCCATCATCAAGTACCTCGACGAGGGGATAAAGGTGCGGTGAGCGTCCAGATTGCCCCTCCGGTGGCGAATGACCGTATCGGCACCGATAGCTTGGAGTGTTCTCGCTTCGTGGATGGCCGAAGGATGTCCGCAATTCCCCTATGGTGGCGAAATAGTGGCGAAGCTCGACTTCTCGTCTTGTAATACCTGAATATCACAGGGGATATAATCGCAACGTAGGGGTTCGATTCCCATGCACTTCCGCCATACCATTTCTGGGGCTCACGTCGCCCCCTCTTCGAGCAAAAGCCCGAAGAGACTCCTCTTCTCGCTTGCCGTGCAAGCTATGAAGACAATAGATGCCACAAGTATTCCCCGCGGTTACAAGCTGTTCCGCCTTACGTTCCTTTTGATGATGCTTAACCATTTCATTATATGATAGAATGAAACGCCAGGGGGCATGGATGAGAAGAGAAGAGATCATATCCTTCCTGCGGGACTTCAAGAACAGACATGGGGACAGGTACGGCATCATTTCACTTGGCGTTTTCGGGTCTGTTGCCCGTGGAGAGATGCGTGATGACAGCGATATCGATATCTGCGTCACAACCCGGACACCCGATCCTTTCAAGATCGTTCACATCAAAAAGGACATAGAGGAACTTCTCCATCGTCGCGTTGACATCGTTCGCGTGAGGGACAGGATGAACCCTTTCCTGAAAAAGCGTATCGACGAAGAAAGCGTCTATGTTTGACACGAGGCTTGTCCAATCCATATTGATCCAGATTGACGAGGCGATCGAAAAGATCAGATTTCGTACCCGCGACATTGACAGCGCTGATTATTTCACGGCTTCCCCGGAAGGGATGGAACGCCTGGACGGCATAGCGATGCTCTTTATTGCAATAGGGGAGAGTCTGAAAAACATCGACAAGATAACCGAGGGTAGCCTTCTGGCAGACTATCCCGATATCGATTGGACCGGAGTAAAGGGTTTCCGGGATATCATTGCCCACCACTATTTCGATATCGACGCCGAGCAGGTCTTCTGGATCTGTAAGCACAACCTCGAGCCGCTTGCCAAAACCATCAAGCAAATGATCGATCGGTGACGAGCTTACCGGGTGGATTCGATTCCCATGCGCTTCCGCCATACCATTTCCGGAACTCACGTCGCCCCCTCCACGAGCAAAAGCCCGTGGAGCCTCCCCTTCTCGCTTGCCGTGCAAGCTATGAAGACAATAAGTGTTCCGGAACTCACGTCGCCCCCTCCACGAGCAAAAGCCCGTGGAGACTCCCCTTCTCGCTTGCCGTGCAAGCTATGAAGACAATAAGCGTTCCGGAACTCACGTCGCCCATTCGGCCTTGTCGAATTCGGTCTGGTGATTAAATCCCTTATCGACCATCCAGTCGTCACTTTTGCTCCGTCTTCGGTTGCCTGTCTTTCTTCTGCTGGACCTGTCTTGTCTGCTTGTTGACCTTTTGCTTTAACTTCTTGTCCTTGTTTTTCTTTCCGCCCTTGTCTACCATTCCGGACACCTCCTGTTGTATCTTTTCACTGCTCTTCACGCGTTATAATCACTGCGGCCCTCCGGCTGATACACGACCTTCATTATCCGCATCCTTCTCTTGCCGGCCGGGACCTGCCACTCCACTATATCCTTCTCACGGTAGCCGAGAAGGGCTATTCCTGTGGGGGCGAGAATGGATACCCCGTTGGTTTCGACCTTTTCTCCCGGGAAAACAAGGGTGAACGTGTGTTCCTTACCGGTATCGACGCACTTGGTGCGGACGACGGAGTTCACTGTAATGACATCGCGAGGGATATCTTTTGAACGGACTATCCGTGCCCCGTCGAGCTTCTCTTCGAGAGTGTCGGCGCCGTCCCCGCCGTAGACCTCGATAACAGCGCGCAGCCTCTCCATGTCCTGTTGTGTTACGTAGAGTGCTTTCATCTTCATCGTGTCCTGCCTCCTGGTACGCTTTCTCGGCCCGGGCCGTGTTGCGAGACGGTTTTCCCGCTCTCATCAAATTCTACACACGAGACGAGTTTGCCCTGCCTGTAGTTCTCGACCCGCGAAGGATGCCCGGTCTCATGGAATATTCGATGTGCACCGTGCTTTTTCCCCCGAACGAATGTTCCCTCTTCAACTACGAATCCGTGCCTGTTGTATACAGCGCATCGACCATGGAGCCTGCCGTTTACGTACTCCGTTCTATTCTCAACCCTGCCGTCGTCGAAGTAGCCCGTAAACAGTCCATTGAGACTGCCATTCGTGTAATTCGCCTCCATCCAGAGCAGGCCGTCCTGACGGTATGTCTTCGAAGGACCGTGCAACACTCCCCGTCTGTAGTGGCTTTCCTCAAAGATCTCACCACCAGGGTAGTATTCCGCGCAGATACCGTGCTTGGAACCTTCCCTGAACTCAACGGACCTGTGCAACTTGCCATTGCTGTAGTACTCGTTGACGACGCCATCGGGGACAGTGCCTGAGCGATGAATGACCGTACCGTCCTGCCGGCACACCTCGCTGGCCTTTTCCTCGTTACCGCGATAATAGACGGCGAGCAGCCCGTCCTTGACATGGGAAACGACCTTGGTGATCTGTTCCATGCTGTTCGACCCATCATTGTTCATTGTGTCAGAGTCCTTCCGTGGTTTCGCTTTCAGAGTCTTGATGACCATTGTGAAGCAAAGCTTGTGCCAGCAGGATAGAGGGGTGTTGTTGATGCGATCATGGACAGAAACCGTTGTTGCGGTGGGTTATTATGAGAATCAAAGGAGGAATTCCAGGAAGCGGTCTACCCCTTCGCAGAAAGCGGCGTTGCTTCCTGCAACACGGTGTTACATTAGGCAACTGCTCTGGACGATGCCCTTGCTCCTATTGCCTTCTTGCCGCAGGGTCACGGGAATACCGCCATCAAACCCTCACAGTGTATGCCCTGGGGCACTCCTGTATCCTGCGATCCGCGACCTCAATGGTGTCAGCGAATGCCTCCTGGAGCGTTCTTTCTCCGGTGGATTCCAGGACTTCCCGCATGGTGAGAATTGTCTTTGCGGCTCTCAATCCCGAATAGTTGCGCATTCTCGGTATAAGGGAGCGCAACGCGGCTGCCGCGGCGACCCTGACTGTTGTCTCCATGTTCTTGTTCAACATGATACCGGAGACCGCGTCGATTAGCACCTCCTTGGGGTCCTCGATGTCCTTGCAGTGTTTCAGTATTGTCTTCAGGGATGCACCGTCTTTCTTCATCTGGAGGATGCTCGATATGCTGTACTGGTATTTCGCAAAGCCGGAAGGGCCCTGCGTTTTGTAGACCCGCTTCAGCATCTTCTCCCAGTCATGAACCGTGTTCGGAAGACGTGTTCTCATATATCCTCCTTCTTGCTTTTTGTGAACCCCCAGAGCCGCCGTGGAGGTGGCGGCATGAGTCAAAGACCCTTGAGGGCAGAGTCTTTTCCGGAGGTTCGGATATACGAGAGCAAAGCGCATGCCACCACGGAGCGGGCTGTCTTTCCGGCAGACGCGGCTGGGTTTGATATGATAACCGTTGCATTCTTCGACAGGCCGTTGCATTTTGCAACTGTGTGTTCTACTGCGCTATCTTGAGCCTCTGCATCATGCGCCACAGCGAGGTGCGGTTAATCCCCAGGATCTCGGACGCACGCGCCTTGTTGCCGCCCGTCTTCTTAAGGACGGTCTCGATGTACGTCCGGCCGACCTCCTCAAGGGTCTTGAGGTCCTCATCGGGGTTGACGGGCGGTGTCCCGGGGGCGTTGCGGATGCTCTCCGGCAGGCTCTCCGGGGTGATCTCCCTCGATGCCTCAAGGAGTGTCGCCCGCTCTATCACGTTCTCCAACTCCCTCACATTTCCCGGCCACTCATGCCTCTCGAGCAAACGCAGAACGTCCCGCGATATGTCGTTTATGGTCTTTTCGTTCTTCCCTGCATACTTCCTGAGAAAGTGGCCCGCAAGCATCGCGATGTCCTCTGTCCTCATCCTGAGCGGAGGAAGTTCGAGAGAGATCACGTTGAGGCGGTAATAAAGGTCCGCCCGGAAGGTACCCTGCTTCACCATGCCTTCCAGTTCCCTGTTCGTCGCGGCGACAACACGCACGTCGACCTTCCTGCGCGTTGTCGATCCCACGGGTTGGATCTCCCCGTTTTCGAGTACCCTGAGAAGGATCTGCTGGAGACGGGGACTGATATCGCCTATCTCATCGAGGAACACCGTGCCGCCGTGGGCCACCTCGAAGACGCCCTGCTTGTCGCGCGCAGCCCCCGTGAAGGCCCCCTTAACATAGCCGAAAAGCTCGCTTTCCAGGAGCGTTTCCGCCAGCGCCGCGCAGTTGACGGGCAGGAAGGGCTTTTCGGACCTCGTGCTGTTGAAGTGTATAGCCCGGGCAACAAGCTCCTTCCCCGTTCCCGTCTCACCCAGGATGAGTATGGTTGCCCGTGAGTCCTTGATCTTTTCTATGGTTTTGTAGACTTCGACCATCGCCTCGCTGTTACCCACGAGGTTTCCGAAACTGTATTTCTTCTTCAGCTGGCTCCTCAGAAAGCGGTTGTCGTCGACAAGGGCTTTCTTGTCGAGGACCTTCCGCACGATGAGGCGGATCTCGTCGAGGTTGAAGGGCTTGGCTATGTAGTCCTCCGCCCCTTCCTTCATCGCTTCGACCGCCGTATCCACGGTGGCATAGGCGGTGACGATGATGACGCTCGTGTCCCGCGCCAGTCTCTGGACCGACCGCAGGACATCCATGCCCCCTATCCCCGGAAGCTTGAGATCGGTTATAACGAGATCGTAGACCGTGTCCTCTATCATCGACACAGCCGTATCGCCCGATTTGGTCGCATCTACCGCGTACCCCTCGCGGGTCATGACCTCCTTTAAGGCACTTCTCAACTTTGTGTCGTCTTCAACGATAAGAATGCTTGCCGGGTTCAATCCTGATCACCTGCCTTTTCACCGTGTGGACTCTCTCGCTCGAGGGCCGGGAGCTCGATGCTGAAGACCGTGCCCTTGCCTCCGGGGAAGTTCTCCCTTTCATCGCAGGAGCTTACCACCTTTATATCACCGCCCATCTTCCTGACCATCGAGTAGCTTATGGCGAGTCCCAGACCGGTGCCGTCCCCGGAGGTCTTGGTGGTGAAGAAGGGGTCGAAGACGCCGTCTATGTGTTCCCGGGATATGCCCGGGCCCGTATCCTCTATGTTGACCACGACCTTGCGCTGCTCCGGCAGGAACCGGGAGAACACGCTCAGCGTTCCCCCGTTGTCCATCGCTTCGATCGCGTTCGAGACAATATTCATAAACACCTGGTGCAGTATGCTCGCATCACCCTTTGCAAGCGGAATGCCGGAATGGAGATCGCGCCGGACCAGGATACCCTTTTCCAAACAGAGCTTGGAGGATATGTCAAGAAGCTTGGTCAATACGGAGTTGACATCCGTAACAGCAGACTGCACCTGCGTCTGGCGAGAGAAATCGAGGATGCTTCTAACGACGGACCCCGCCCTCTTTATTTCTTCCTCAACGGAATTGAGGACCGGTGCTCGGTCCGGCCATTCCTTTTTGGCGTCTTCCTTCAGCATCTGGGTATTGAGAAGAGCGCTCGCAAGAGGTGTATTGAGTTCGTGCGCGATGCCGGCCGTCAGAAGGCCAATGGCCGCCAGCTTATCCTTCTTAATGATCTGCATTTCAAGTTCCTTTTCACGCTCATAGGAACTGCGCAGGAGTTCGATCACCCTGCGCGCCGTGATATAACTGCCTGCGGCCATCAGAAGCACGAAGGCCCCCGTGACCGCCAGGCGCCAGGGGGCTGAATCAATGGCATACACCGCAAGCGAGAACAGGGCGATCGGCGCCGTGCCAGCTATCAGCACCATCGAAACGACCTTTGGCTTGACCCCGTTGGAACCCATGATATGACCTCGAGTAATGATCCGTTCCATTATAACATAGATAGTTGCCTGCCGTTCCTGACAGGCAAGAACGATGCCACTTTTGATTGGCCCCGGGTTTGCATATGACAAAGCGGGCCGCAGTCGTCTTATCCCTCCGGAAAGGCAGCAAAGCGGTCCGTCCGCCGGGAAGGAGGCGCAACCTCCTTCCCGGTCCAATATCCCCGGCAGGAGGTTGTGTCAGTGCGATGGAAACGATCACAACAAACGTGGAACCGAAAGACGCATGGTCTCTCTACCCGACGGATATTCTCTTCCAGACCCCGTTTTGGAGCGAGGTAAAGCTCCGGCTCGGCTGGAAGACGCATGCCTTTGATTACAAGGCCCCGGGAGCGGACGGGGACATCCTTATCCTCACCCGGCATCTCGGCAAGGGGATAAACGCGGCATACGTTCAGCAGGGGCCGGAGAATGGCCCCCGTCCCGAAGGATACGGCCCCTTTCTCGAGGACCTCTCCGAAACGCTTGTGAAGCATATCGGTATGGACCTGGCCTTCATCCGCTACGACCTCCCCTGGCCGTCGCAGTATAGCGGAAGGGGAACGCAGCAGCAGTATCCGGACGGTTCGATCCGCCCCGAACCAAGACTTCAGGAGGTCCGCATGAACTTCGGCACGCGGTCATGGAACCTTCGGAAGGCGGCCGTCGACATGACCGTGGCTGACGCCCTGGTGATCGACATTGCGAAGTCCGAGGAAGAGCTCCTCGCGGATATGAAGCCAAAGACCCGGTACAACGTACGCCTAACCGCGAGAAAGGGCGTCGAGGTGGTGTGCTCCGGCGTCAGCGAGCTGCCCGCCTTCTATGACCTGTATTGCCAGACCTCGGAACGCAACAGGTTCGATACCTGTAGCTACGATCACTTCTCGGCGCTCTATTCCGCGCTCGCCTCGACACCGGATTCATCGGAGGTCCATTTCCTGCTGGCAAGACACGGCAAGGATATTCTGGCAGGTGCGATCATGACGATCTCGGGGAGAACGGCAACATACCTGTTCGGCGTATCCTCCAGCGGGAACTGGAACCTGATGGCGCCCTACGCCGTGCAATGGGCCGCCATCCACCTTGCTCGGGAAAGGGGCTGTCTGACCTACGATATGGGAGCCGTCGCGTCATCCCCGGACCCCGAACACCACTTCTTCGGCATGCACCGCTTCAAGACAGGGTTCGGCGGAAGGATCATCCACAGGGGTGGTACATGGGATTATCCGCTCGTTAACGACGAGTACCTGGCGTTCCGCAATTTCGAGATGCTGGGGCCGGTCTGAAAATGTGGCAGGCGACGAAGGAGGTCATCCATGCCCTTCGAGATAATCTTTGACGAAGATGGCAACCCGGTACTGAAGCTCGCTCTGGAAAACGGTTCCTCCCTGCGGCTGCCTTTCGGCGACGTGTCGGAAGATGCCAGGGACAGCCTCGGCGAGACCATCGAGGGTGAGTTCAACCGGGCGATCCGCGAGGCGACCCTGAGAGAACGCAACCGGATCCAGCAGGGGATAAAGAGCCTCCTGGGGATCAGGGTGACGGGAAGACAGGAATGACCGAAGGCGAATGGGTGTACGGTAGGCCCTTCAATATATGATTCCTGAGAAGCAACCCCCGTTTTCGGGAGTACCCCATCGCCCTGTCCATGCACCGCGTTCCCGTCTCGATGCAGCAGGCACCCTCCATCATGTTATGATCCGCGGCACAGAGAGACGGAACATATTCAGGGATACACGGGACAGGAAGGACCTCATCGACAGGCTCTCCCTCCTTCTGCCCGGGACCCGTACGGCCTGCTACGCCTGGTCCTTCATGCCGAACCACGCCCACTTCCTCATAAGGAGCGGTCCCTCCGGTATAGCCGACCTCACGAGGAGGCTTCTCACGGGCTATGTCGTCAGCTTCAACAGGAGGCACAGGAAAACGGGCCAGCTCTTCCAGAACCGCTACAAGTCCATCATCTGCGACGAAGAAGTATACTTCCGGGAGTTTGTCGGCTGCATCCACCTCAACCCGATCCGTGCCATTCTACCAGAGCTTTTCGGCAACGGGGATCCTGACACGCTCTTCGAGGCGGATCGCCTTTGATTTACATACTGAACGGCAGACACCGCAGCCATAGCACCATCTTTGGTCAATGACGGCTTTCTTGTTTGAGGCGCTGTAGCTGATGGCGCCGAACTGGCAGACGGACAGGCACGAGCGGCAGCCCGAACATGCCTGAGGGGCAATTTCCGCAACGTACTCGGCCCGAAACATAACAGGAAGGGCATGCGTTACGGTCGTGCGCATTGCGAGACAATCGGAGCGGTCACAGTTGCATATGGCGGCTATGAAGGGTGTTTGGAAGGTCCAGACGCTGTGACAGAGGCCCTCCCGTTCATGTTCGCGAAAGGCCGCCATGGCTTCGTCCCTGGTCAGCAGCTCATTTTCAGCGGCATCAGGTCCGTTGATAAAACTCTTGTCGACACCGCGCATGATCTCGGCAAGTCCTCCGCCGTTAGGTCCCAGACTCACGGCGTAACAGTAACGTTTCTCTTTTCCGAGAGTGACCCGCCGACAAATGCAGGAGATGCGTACAATGGAATTGACGAAGCCGAAGATCCTTTCGATATCTTCAATGGGCACCACCTGGCCGAAGTGGTTCTTCTTCATCTTCCTGGTAACAATGCGGCCTACGACACTCCTGATCAGCCGCGGTGCCTTGCCTAACATCTCAAGACGCTTGTTCGCCCGCACAAGCCCGTCCGTGTCGGAGACGAACTCCTCGATGAACCTGCGCCGACGGATATCGCTCAGGAGATCATCGGAATAGTTTCTCGCCTGCAGATACCACTTCTCTCCCTCGCCATGTTTCACACAAAATTCGCACATTCCCGCACCACTCAAAACAGGTTATGCAATAACCCCCGCCGGGCTGTGATCCGGCGCCGCGAATCACAGCAACATAATTATTAGTTGAAATGAAGGTTTTGTCAATTGACCGGAGGGGGGAGGTTGAATTGTGCCTGAGTGCCCGCGCCACTACCCAGCTGCACTCCTGACCTATTTTTATCGTTATTTCGAGAGAATGAACAGGAGATGGTTCCCCCTTTTTTGTGCTGAACACCATACTTATTGCAGCTTATGATGGGAGTAGCGGACATGTTAACGATATTGAAAAAGTATGAAGAGATAATGATTCAAGCCCTCATGGTGATGATGGCGTTCGTGCTGGGTTTGGCCACGATCGATTTGGGCTGGCTCATCATCAAAGACATCATCAAGCCACCTTATTTTCTCCTGAGCGTCGATCAGCTTCTCGAGATATTCGGGCTCTTCATGCTCGTCCTGATAGGGATAGAGATCTTGGTAAGCATTATGAAGACCTACATCACGCAGGATCAACCTCATTATGAGGTCGTTCTTTCCGTCGCGATCATAGCCATTGCCCGTAAGGTCATCATTCTCGATGTGAAGGAGACCGATAGCCTGAGCCTCCTCGGGTTTGCAGCTATCGTTGTCGCGTTGACTGTCGGGTATTACCTCATGAAGAAATCTCAAATTCGTGAAAAGCCAGAGTGATCATTACCGACGCGACAGGTAATGATCGATTGCAGCAACAGCGTTGACCTTCGAATAAGGCCTTGTTTATAATTCCTTCATCGCGTGATATTGTACAAACTGGCGTCGGGACACCTGTGTCCGGAGTTCCAGTTCCGGACGCGGTACAAGTTTCAAGATAGATCGCGAGTTCAGGAAGCGCCGTCAGCAAAGGGGTCGATCACAGGAGGGCTTGATGCGGTTTTTGATGTTTCTTATTACTTTATTCTTCGTTTCTCTCGTAGTAACGGGACCGATGCAGCCATGTGTCGCGGCTGGAGTCAAGATAGAACCATGTTATGCAAAGAATATGACGAAGCGGTATGCTATTCCGCCGGAGACGGAGATCATCGATCTCTTCGGACACAGCTTTCAGATGAAAGACTCCTGTGTCCCCTTGCGCGTCAAAGTGACATGGCAGGAACACTTTCAGAACATGAGCGACAATTTCTATGAGTTCAAGTATCAACAGTCCTACCTGGGGGAGTTGTGGTGCAAGACAGACAAGAAAATACTCGCCCTTCACGGGTCGGCCCAGGTGTTCAAAGGCGAAGATGTACTGAGGTTGATGAGAGGCTTTGGAAGAAGCTGTCAGAATCCCCAGGGCAAGACGTGTAGAAAATGGATCGATTACGCATTTCACGACCTGTCCGCGAAGAAGCTTATGGGAGCCAATTCCGGAACGATTCAGTTCCACACTCCCCATGTCAGCGAGGATCCCTTTTTCGTCACCGGTGCCAAGCTTGTTTTCGGGCAGGGAACGAAGGAATGGAATATCGGCCCCCTCATCTTGAACAACGAATTGCTGGCGTCGATGGATTATGACCGCATCATCGAAGCGATGCAAAAAAAGGAAAAGTTCAGGACAAAGGTTGTCTACAATGGAGATAACGATAGAGACGAGGAGCAAAGTCATAAGCACGGGGATATAGAGATCGAACTCGATTTCTTTCCCGCCTGCGACATGAAACTGAATGTGGTGAGCCCTGAATTCAACCGCAAGTATCTTTTTGATTCGGAGACGGGGAGTGTTCGAATTGAGGCCCGCGTGAACGATGATTTCCCCGAAAAGTACGCCAAGGATCTGGTGTGGTCGGTTCCGGAAAAGACGGGTTCTTCGGTCCGGTTCATACCGCAAGACAGAAAAGGCCGGCAGATCACGATAATCTACGAGGGACTCCCTGAGTACAACAAGGACCTCGGCAACACGGTGATAACGGTGGAAGGCGACGCCGGCTCGATCTGCGGAAAGCTTACAGCCCGGCAGAACGTCCAGCTTTTTTTCGAAAGAGACAAACCAAGCAGCTTCGACCCCGCCCAGCCCAACTGGTTCTACTACTGGATGCAGACCGCGGCGGGGCACGGACAGAAGGTCGGGAAAGATGTCTTTTATCGAGGGAATGGGGAAGGTTGCGAGCCGGAAAGGAGAATTCAAGGTTACCACGATACACGAATGGATGACGATGGCAGGTTCCATGGCGACTCGTACGTAAACATATGCAACCTGATCACCAATCTGAACAAGGACCTCAGATACAGTTATGTCCTTGATTTTCCGAAGTCGGCCTCCGGAATTGATGCCTTCGCAATTATCGTTCTGCACGAGCTTACCCACAGAAAGCACTGGGCGGAGTGGTGGAATCCAAGGGGAGGACGACCGATAGCAGGAAGGTATACCGATGGGAGTGGTCACGTGGTCTATGTTGATAAGGATCAGGACTATATTCCCGACGAATTGGAGGCCGCTCTCGGCTACGACAAAACCAAGTATTCAACCTTTCCGCCATGGATCGATACCATGCATGATGAGCACCATCTGACCTACAAAACGGCCGAGGGGTGGGCGGTCGGTTCAGCCGACCATGAGGACTGGGCCTACCCCGGAAAACAATGGCCCAAGGGCGACTGACCTGCTTGCAGGCTTTGACCTCGGCTTTCGCGGCGCTTCTCACAGACTGGTGCCTGAGTTTGGGCCAGTTCAGGGCTATACCGGTCTTGCATCGGGGATGGCAGAGATGACGGGATCAGACTTCGGAGGCAGGTGGACCTTCCACTGTTTGACTCAAAGGAGGGCTGTCTGGTATATATCATGACACTACATATTCCACCACGGGAGGATACGATGAATCACAAACTGGTCTTAGGTTCCCTTGTTGTCCTTCTTGCAGTGCTGCACGTCGTTTTGTGTTCCACTGCCATAGGCGCGCCCTACGTGCAGGCACCCTACGTTCAGGCACCTTACGTCCAGGCGCCCTATGTCCAGGCGCCCTACGTTCAGGCACCCTACTCGGGCAACAGGTGTAACCCCGGCTACGGCCTTACCATGTTCAACGGCCGGAATTCCTGTATCAAGTGCAACCCCGGATACAACTATACGAGATTTCAAGGGCAGGACAAGTGCATCAAGTGCAACCCCGGATACAGCTACACAAAATTCCAGGGTCAGGACAAGTGCATCAAGTGCAACCCCGGATACAACTATACGAGCTTTCAAGGTCAGGAAAAGTGCGTGAAGTGCAACCCCGGATACAACTACACACGGTACCAGGGTCAGGACAAGTGTGTGAAATAGTCCAGCCGAAGGCTTTTAAGAAGATAAGAACTCTTGAAGAACACGGTGGGCAGGACCGGCCTGCCCACCTCTGCTAACCAAACGTTCATACGACCGAGCAGTCATACTGATCGATCAGGACCATCATTTCGTTCCCAGTTTTTCAACTTCGTCTTTTGCTATATCGACAATGAAATCCTGCGCTTTGTCTCCGAAGGAAATGACCTTGTTATAAACTGAAACGGCCTTTTGGCCGTTTCCGGTTGCGGCAAGCGCCTTTGCGTACCCCAGCATGAATGCGGCCAGTTTGGGATCGTTCAGAGTCTCGGGGTGCTGGACGAAGATCTCTTCGTACAGCAGGAGGGCCTTTTTCATATCGCCCGTTTTTTCATAGGCGTTGAGCAGGCGTTGCTTTGCGTTGGGTATATAGGGTGAATCAGGGTATCGTTGGATAAGGTGTTCCATAAGCTCTATGATCTTCGGGTAGTCGGGTTTGTCTCCTGAAAAAAGATAGAGGTTCGAAAGGCGCCAGAGAGATATCTGTGCTTTTGCCGTGTCGGGGCATTCCTTTATCACGCGGTTGTAAAGGGATATGAAGGTCTTGAGATCGTATTTATCCGTTTTGACCATGATGGTGAAAAGCTCCTTCGCCAGTTCTTCCTGTTCCGGCAAGGTAAGCCTGGTTCCTTGAGCCGGAGCGGGCCCCGGGGGCTCATCCGCATAGGAAAGTGCAGAGAGAGACAAGAACAAGAAAAAGAGAACAACTGCAAACCGGAACCCTTTTGCGATCATTTTCATACGTGCCCTCACAAGGTCACCTCGTGCTCTATCGGAGCTGGAGGCAGCTATAACTGCGGAAAAACAATGCCGGCGATGCATCTTCTGGTGGTTCAATGAATTCATCCCTGGATTATCGTTATCATATCGTGAACACTTTACGCAAGACCGGCACTCCGCCCCTGGCAGTCCTTTGGGCAGGCCCCCTGATTGAGAAACCAGCTTTAGAGGTGGTACAATGGACGGAGGCGGGCCATAGATATCGAAAGATGACGGCAGGTGTGGTGCGGAGGTGCGCGGAATGCTGTCGGAGATGTCGGTCGAAAGGGGATGAACCGGCTTCGCGTACGCAGGAATAGAATGGGACGGGTGTTATGCGAAAGCAGAGAGGGTACGTGCTTACCATAGATCTCCTTGATGCTTATCAAGATGCCGCTCTGGCAAACGCACGGGAACTGCTCGAAGAGGCTCAGCTGCTATTGTCGGGAAAGCATCATGCGAGGGCCTATTTTCTGGCTCTGGCCTGTATCGAGGAAACCGGGAAAGCCTATTCCGCATTTGATGCCAAGGGTAGAAATCTCAATGATGATGTCCTTTGCATGAAGGTCAGAGAGAAGTTCGAAGACCGCTCCAGCAAAATAGTGTCCGCTTTCAGGGCTTGGTCGACATCTCCCGATTCGTCCAGGGAAATGCTGAGGATCGGCGTTGGCCTTGTCACCGACATAAAGGATGGACGGGAAAGATCCATGTACGTCGATGTGGGTGAGGATGAGGCATGCCTGTCGGTTCCTCGCGACGTGGTTCGTCCCGCCGCCGCCACGGACTGCGTCAAATTGGCGGCGCTCTGTCTGCGTCACACGGAATCATACGTCAAAAAGAACGTTCCGCCCCGAAGAACCTCTTATGAGGATAGACTACTGAGCATAGGGACAAGCACCCTTAAATCAATGGTCGGTAAGACCGATTTCTGGGAGTATTACGTTGATCGATGCAACAAGGGTGAAACGGATCTGTACAAGGCGATGGTAACATACCACGATGCTTACCATGAAAAGAAGAAACAGTTTGGGGACGGGTAGGGGACATTCTCAGGAATTCAAGAGACTCGGGCCGTTCAAGTGTGATCGAGGAACAACCTGATCTCCGGAGAGCGTCCCCTGACCGCCCGCACACATCTTATGGGTCCCGCTCGGGTGTTCTCTTACAGTACTGGGCCATCCTATTCTCCGGAGGTATTCTTCTCCATGATCTCTCTCAGTTTGCCCCAGTGAGGTGCAAACAATTCCCGCGGCATTTCCTTTAGCGCCGGGGATATCCTGGGTCTGAACTCCATGGCCGAGATGATGTCCTTTTCGACGTCGAGACCGGGCGCGACTTCGATCAGCGTCAACCCGTCCGCCTCCAGAGAGAAGACGGCCCGCTCGGTAACATAGAGGATGGGCTTGCCGACCTTGCGGGCGTATGTGCCGCTGAAGGTGATCTGCTCCACCTGATTGACGAATTTCTTCTTCTTGCCTTCCTGGAGGATAACGAGTTTACCGTCCTGCACGGCGCATTTTGCCCCAACGGTCATGGTGCCTATAAAGACGATCCTGTTCGCGCTGGTTGCGATATTGATGAAGCCGCCCGGCCCGACCACTCGCGGACCGAACTTGCTGACATTGATGTTCCCTTCGGCATCGACTTCGGCCAAACCCAGGATGCCAGTGGCGAGGCCGCCGCCGTCGTAAAAGTCGAACATGAAGGAATGATCGGCAGTGCATTCCGCGTTCCAGGTTGCCGGAAAATCGGAGCCGCTCGTCGGGATCCCGCCGAAGTTGCCCACCTCGGTGGTAAGGGTCACCATTTCGAGGGCGCCTTCCTCGACAGCCACGTTGGCCACGCCCTCGGGCATACCGATGCCGAGGTTAAGGGTGGAATCGGGCAGCATCTCCATTGCCGCACGGCGGAGGATAACCTTGCGCTCGTCAAGGGGCAGCGGAGGGATCGCGGCAAGGGGCGCGACCGTCTCGCCGCAGAGGGCCGGCTCATAGGCGGTTGCCGCTGTCTGAAGATGGTTCTCCGGTTTCGCAACGACGATATAGTCGACGAGCACGCCCGGCACCTTCACTCTCCTGCAATTGAGGGTTCCGGCCTTGGCGATGTATTTTACCTGAGCGATCACGATACCGCCGTTGTTCTTGGCGGCGGTGGCCAGGGACATCGCCTCCAGATTCAGCGCCTCGTGGGTCATTGTCATATTGCCTTTTTCGTCCGCTGTGGTGCCCCGGATGATGGCCACATCGATAGGGAAGGGTTTGTAATAGAGATACTCTTCCCCCTCGAATTCGATGAGCTTCACCAGTTCCTCTTTGGTGATCTCCGATATGCGGCCTCCCTGCAGGCGGGGGTCAACATACGTGCCGAGGCCGATCTTGGAGATCACGCCCACTTTCCTGCCGGCCATCTGCCGCCACAGCTGGGTCATGACTCCCTGGGGCAACAGGTGGGTTTCGATCTTGTTCTCTGTGACAAGTTTTCCCAGGCGGGGAGCCTGGCCGATATGACCCGCTATTACCCTTTTCACAAGGCCCTCGTGGCCGAAGTGATTCATTCCTTTCGTGTCTCCAAGAGGATAGTCACCGCAACCGGTACTATGGGTGACGGTAAGGTCCCGGGGAGATCCCGTTTCGAGGAAGCGTTTCTCAATAGCCATAGCCACTTCCTCAGCAAAACCGAGCAGGCTTGACGAGGTCCAGGCTATCGTCACCCCGTCCTTGATCAACTCAGCCGCACGTTGGGCGCTAATAATTTTAGATGTCATCTGTGTCTCCTTCCACGGCTCCATTGCCAGTGAGATTGTTTAGTCTTGAAATGCGTTTCGGATATCTAGCAAAGAATCTTGAGGGTTTGCTTCATCCTTGGCTTTTTCCATCGACGACTAAAATGCATCCAATTGTAGCACATTTCTGTATTGACGGCAACAAACATGAACCTGCCAGGACATCCGATGTGTCCCTGCATTCAGGGATGCGAAAGAACCGTGATGGTGTGCTTCGATTCAGTGCCACGGGAAGGTTGTCATGAACAGAGGCGTTGAGATCGAGATGGAAGGACCGATGGAAACACTGACAGAATGATCACGGTTCCCGATGATATTGAGGACACAGCTCTGATGATCCGGGGTCGAAACCACGACACACCCTGGTGCGCGTCTCGTATATTGCACAGGAGGCGGACGAGCCCTCCCATGTGAGATAGGTGCAACTGGTCCGGCAGGTCCTTATGTTTGACCCGAACCTGTTTGTGAATCCATCCCGTGACCACGTCACGCCATTGGCACGCACGTGGGCAAGGATGTCATGGCGCCCCTGTCTTTCCCATCGCTCCATGTCGTCACGAGCGACGTAGGCAGCCACGTCCACGTGGCAGCAATTACCGCACCGACGACAGGTGACATCTCTGTTCTTCTCGCTGTTCATTGCCGGATACCAGGCAGGACCTTGTCCATTCCCGCACGCCTCAAGGGCAGACTTCCCTTTCTTTGCCTGACATGAGGATCTCCCACATCATCAGCATGTTTTCACCGTTCGCGACAGGGGTCTGTATCCTCAGGACTGCCTTCGTGCCGGTTGGCGCGGGCGAAACCTCTATTGTGCCCATGAGCGTGCTTGTCTTCCCTGGGGTATGGCCGGCGTACACGTTGCAGGAGACCGCCCCGTCCTTTCCCGGCCGCTTGCAGTCGAGGGAGCCGACATTCGCCGAGTCGCAATATCTGAAACCCTGCCGGAGGTTCTCGTAGGTTCTTGTCACAGGCAAGCTTGTCGCGACATGCTTCGTGAGGAAACCGGCATCTCCCGGCTGTCGCGGCGGGGTGGAGCACCCGGCCAGTATGGCTATCACGGCCAGGAACAGTACTGGTAGTTTCACGGTTCCCCCGTTCGCAGGATTCACTCACCTTTATCTTGCCCTTGTTTGACCTGTTTTGCAAGGCATAAGATTCGAGACGAAAGACCTGCCGACGCTGGCCGCATCCTGTATCCTCGACTTTCCACACCCGGTGGTTTTTCTGTTGCACAGGACCATGAATTTGATTAAGAATAGGGGATGTTGCGGAACATTGAATCCATGTGTCCATGCAGTTCAACAGGACCAAGCGAGGCGAAAGATGGGTAAGGCCGATAACACCACGTATCATTTTGAAGGAGAAGTTCTGCTCGTGTACCTTATGAACGCTTCCGAGGGGTTCACGGGGGGTATTGCAATCAAGAAGCCACGAATACGAGAGCTGTTTGGCCGTGTTTTTGTTGTCGGTGAGGTTCCTGCCGACATCAATGACTGGGCCTCGGGGTTGAAGACCGCCGTTGCCGTCGACCAGATAGTCCACTTCCTGGAATTTGCCGACGAGAAGGAGTACTTCCAGCGGATCTCATCGATCAACTGCTCCGGCGGACTTGTGTCCTGACAGGAGGCGCGCGGCATCTGTATCGTGGTGAACAGTGGCCTTGCCGGTCTTCTGCCCGGCATCCCGGGGATTCAGAGTTGGGATGCTCTTCCGGTCTGGCACGGCGATCTCGCTTCCTGGCTCGGGACATCCTTCAAGGCATTGAAACGGGGCCACGGGGATAATCGCCCCGGAACGTTTTCCTCCGCATATTTTTGCTTGACCCATTTTTCGGTCTCGTATAAGATATCGAAACTATAAGCCAATTCAAAGGTGCACATGAAACAGAAGTCCTTTGATCATGACGAAGAGATCCTGACCCAGATCAACGCGCGTATCAGGAGGGGTGTTGCCGACCCCGGCGAGGCGGCGCTGGATGTCAACAAGATCGTCAAGACGGCAAGCGACGCCGTCATAGAGGTCAATAAAGAGCTTGGCAGTGGTTTCCCGGACAAGGTGTATGAGAACGCCCTCATCCTGGAGCTGAGGAAACAGGGATTGAGGGGCCGGAGCCACGTGCCGGTTAAGGTAAAGTACAAGGGCGTCGATGTAGGAGAGTACTTCGCCGACGTCATTGTCGAGGACGAGGTCGTCATTGATATCATGACCGTGGAGAAGATACAGAAACAGCACGAAGTGGACCTTATCGGCATACTCAAGGTGAGCAACTACAAGATCGGGCTTATCGTAAATTTCGTCAATCAGAAGGCGGAGATACGAAGAATAGTGGTGTAGATCGATGAAGAAGGTTCTTATCGCGTATTTCAGCCTCACCGGCAAGACAAAGGCGATGGCGGAGTATATCGCCGAAGGCGTCCGTATCGGCGGCCATGACGCTGTGGTGCAAAAGATATCCGAGATCGGCGGCGAGAAGGATCTGGAAGGATACGACGGATACGTCTTTGGTTGCCCCACCTACCACAGGGACATGACGGAGAATATGAAGACATTTCTCTTCCTGGCAAGGAACGCCGACCTTGCCGGCAGAGCGGGAGGCGCCTTCGGGTCCCATACCCATAGCGGAGATGCTCCGGGATACATATTTGACACCATGGAGCATGTTTTCAGGATGGATATGGTGAGTCTCGGCCCGTTTCTCCTGAAGGAGCATATCATCGACACCGAAGAGGGGTTGCGTGCCTGCCAGCAGTACGGCAGGGCCGTGGGTCAAATGCTGGGGGCCTGAAGCAGTGAGACCCCGCGTTCCATTCGCCTTCCGAGACGGGATGCCTCTGCGACCTCAGGGCATTTGCCGCCTGGTCAGACGCATCTCAAAGGCGCCAAGAAGGTTTCCGAGCCTCGTGCGGGCGACGCAGAATCCCGAAACGACACCAAGGGTGTTTGCCGCCATATCGGTGTACTCGAAGGTCCGGTAGCCGCTCAAGCCCTGAAGGGTCTCGAGGAGTATGCCCAGCATGACAAGCCCTGAAGCGATGAGAAGAGCGGCAGACCTTTGATGGTATATCTGACCGAACCAGAGCATCAGGAACGCATAGGCTAAGAAGTGCACGGCCTTGTCGACCTGTGGATAAGGCAGAACATCAGGCGGCGGCGCGGGCGCGAGGGAGAGGTAAACGACGACGGCGACGTAGACCAGTCCTAAAACGGTCCAATACGTTGAAAACCTGAGTTTACCCGAATTCCTCACACGTAGTTCCCGGAGACATGAGCCGGTTCCACCGCAAATACTATATTCATTCGGCAAGCCCCGGAACCAGGCGGCACAGAATTACTATCATACCATTCTAGCAGATGAGAGGACGGGAAATGAAGCGAATTGTACCAGGTGCGAATACCCTGTGTCCCGCCACGCGTTTATATGAAGCAAGGCTCTCGACCTCCCTGTTCATTGACCATCAAATGTGTTTTTGATATATATACATCAACGTGACATACACCGCATCATGGGAGGCCACAATGAGACGCATATTAGCTTTCGGTGTTTTTGCTGTTCTTCTTGCAGTAACCTATGTCGTATTATGCTCCACCACCGCATGCGCCGTATCAGTCCAAACGCCGAGCGCGCAGACGCCCAGCGCCCAAACGCCGAGCGCGCAGACGCCCAGCGCCCAAACGCCGAGCGCGCAGACGCCCGGAGCCGGCGGCAGGTGTAACCCCGGTTATAGTCTTACCAGCTATAACGGCAGGAGTTCCTGCATCAGGTGCAATCCGGGTTACAGCTACACGAAATACAATGGCAGAGACTCCTGTGTCAGGTGCAATCCGGGCTACAACTACACGAAGTACAACGACAGAGATTCCTGCGTCAGGTGCAATCCGGGCTACAACTACACGAAATATAATGGCAGAGACTCCTGCGTCAGGTGCAATCCGGGCTACAACTACACGAAATATAATGGCAGAGATTCCTGCGTCAGGTGCAATCCCGGTTATAGCTACACACGGTACAACGGCAGGGACGCCTGCGTAAGATAGTCTCTTGTGAGAGCAGACGTTGGGAACGCCGATTCTTGTCGCTCGCGCTGGTCATCCTGTCCTTGTTCGCGTTGCAGTTACCGCTCGCACAGGTAAGACCCCGTGACCGGGATCCCGGAGGCGAAATATGAAGAGACGAAAAGCAGCGGTCCTGGCGGGAGTGGCCGTGATGATCCTGTTCATGGCATCGGTGGTCCAGTCGGGGGATACAGTCCCCGTCAACCTGGCGAACCTGTTCTATGAGAAATGGGCCGGCTATCAGATCCGGTATCCTTCGGGCTGGGCTATCGACAGGCCTGACAGGGTCACCGTGCTTTTCGCGGGCCCCAAAAATACCGATGATTACTACACGACGGTAACGGTGCAGAACGTTGCCTCGGCGAAGTACGGAGGCACCCACCAGAACGTGGGCTCCCTGGTCGCTAATCTCAAGGAGCAGTTCAGGAAGAGCGATCCGAATGCCCGGTTCTTCGGCGAGAAGACCTTTGCCTTCACGTCGGAGGAGGGGACGCCCGTGAACGCGATCACCTTCAGTGTCACATACATGCTGAAGGGAGAAAAGTTCCAGCAATGGGCCGTAGTCATCCCCCGGGCCTCGGACCTCGTATACCATGTCTTCTTCTATACGTCCCCCGCCAGACTGTACGAGAGAAACATCAAGACCGCCTACAATATGCTGCAGACCCTTCGCCTTGTTAAAGAGGGTAAATAGGAGGGACAGGAGGGGTACGGAAACGGGATACAGTTCACCGAAGGCGGTCCTGCGAGCCCGTTTATGTACTGAGTCGAAGGCGGGAGTGGCGATCGGGCGAGAACCTATGAAACCTGCTACAATTACGCTAAGGCATAGATGAATCGCAGAGGTATGGTGTCTATTCGTCAAGGAGGTTCGGCCCTATGAAGATCCGTACACTGTTCCTGGTGATCGTCATCGCGGCGATTGCCGCGTTTGTGGTTCTTAACTGGACTTCGTTCCTGGTTCCTACGGCCCTTTCTCTGGGGGTGACCGTTGTTCAGGCTCCGTTGGGGCTGGTCATGCTCGGGCTTCTGGCGCTCCTTGTAGCTTTGTTCCTTGTGTTCGTGGTCTATCTGCAGACCTCGTTTCTCCTCGAAGCCCGCCGTAACGCGAGGGAGCTGCAGGCAAAACGGGAGCTCGCGGACAAGGCCGAGGCCTCTCGTCTGACCGAACTGCGCGGGTATCTGGAGGCGGAATTGAAGAGACAGACAGACCTTGACGCCGAGTCGAGGGCCGCGGTGCTGACAAGGCTGGACCAGCTTGACCGTGATCTGCGCTCCGCCCTGGAACAGACGGGAAACGGTCTTTCCGCGTACCTGGACGAGCTGGAGGACCGCCTGGAAAAGCAGGGTCTGGCGTCGCCGCAGGACAGACCCGAATAGTCCGCCCCGGGTATTATCTCACAGACCTGTTGGTCCCCGAGCCTTCTTGACAGAGCCGGCATTTATGCTATTAACACCATAAGATGCGAGGCATCGAAGTTCAGAGGGAGGTCATCATGGGAGACAACATAAACAGGGTGTACGTCGTTAGCGAACTCGTCGGTACCAGCACGGTGTCATGGGAAGACGCAGCCAGGAAAGCCATAGAGACCGCCTCAAAGAGCGTCAAGGACCTTCGCATCGGCGAGGTGGTGAAGCAGGACGTGACGGTGGAGGACGGGAAGGTAGTGAACTACCGGGTCAGACTCAAGATATCCTTCAAGTTCCACCGCGAGATCGCCTGGTACGAGGAAATACGCGGCGGCTGCTGACATTAGACAGAACCAGGCTGGCGCGCAAACCCGGTACCTTGAACAAGAAAACGCATGAGCGGGGTTCTGTCGAAGCTCCTGGAAATGTCTTCGCCCTGAGCCCGGGGACCTTCCCCGTGTCGAGAGGGGGCGTCCCGGGCATCATCTCTCTTTCCCGTGCTTCTCCATGGCGTTTTCGAGGTCGTCCAGGAAGGCGTCGCGCAGTTCTTTCGGCCTGACGATCTCCACGTGGGGGATCCATTGGTGGATCCACTTACCGATGCCGAGGATGCCGTTGACCCGGAAGGTCATCTCGATGCAGCCGTCGGAGAGTTCCCTGGTTTGCTGGCTCGGGTGCCAGGTCTTTCTCAGGATGAGGGGTCTGTAGGTTTCGTCGAATCTCAGGACCACTTCGACGGGCTCGCCGTCGATGAAGGCGCCGAAGCCTCCGGAGACCTCTTCTTCCGGGGTCAGATTCGGGGGAACAAAATGCCTGTCCAGCACGGTCAGGGACTCTATGCGGTCGAGGGCGAAGGTTCTCGCCGCCCTGTCTGCGTGGTAATAACCCCTGAAGTACCAGATGCCGTTGGAGAAGAAAAGGTAGTAAGGATCGACCTCGCTTCGGGTTGCCTTTCTGGCATGGAAGCCCTTGTAGGTCATTTCGATCCTCTGGTGGTCGATGATCGCCCGGTGGATGGGCGTGATATAGTGTTCCGTACCGGGCGGGACCGTGTCGGGCGAGAGGACGATGTGGTTGAGGTCCAGCTTGTGCGCGACAGCAATCTTCTCTTCGATGCTTCCCAGGCTCTTTTCCATTCCCGGGCCGAAGTTGCCCAGCATCTTCCGGGCGAGGCAAAAGGCCAGCGTCTCCTCGATGGAGAGGTTCGGCTTCTTCAGCGTGTACCCGCCGGTGAAGGCGTAGGTCCTCTTCTCGCGGTCATATTCGATGGGGAAGTTCGCGGTTTGCAGGGTGGTGATGTATCTGTGCACCGTCCGCTTGCTCACTTCCAGCTCTTCCATGAGCGAATCGGCCGTGACCCGCACCCCGCTGTCTATCCTGTTCAGGATGATGAGCAGTGAATCGAATTTGTACGACATGCATGCCCCCTTTTGCCATCCCCACATTATCATAGCCGAGTGACAGCGTAATGTCACTATCCAAGACAAGTTCTTTTGCTGCGCCTCAATTCCTGTGCTTGCTAAGGCGGGAACGGCCCAAACGTGAATTACGGGCGGGATCGTTGGAGATGGAACAAGCAAATACTTGTTTTTTTTATTGTTATGGCAGTATATTAATACAATGAGAGACATTGGCGTTATACAGAGGCTGTGGGTCCTCTGCCTCACGATGATGATCCTTTCCCCATGCCTCGTTATGGGACAAGGGCCGTCGATAGGGAAAGCAAAGACAGGAAAGGGCGATGTTGTCGTTGTGCGGGCCGGCCAGAGCATTCCCCTCAAGGTCGGTGACCGGCTTTATCAGAAGGATACCATACGGACGGGGACGGACAGCACCGTCGGGTTCATCCTCGAGGACAACACGGTCCTCTCGCTGGGGCCGAACAGCGAACTGGTCATCGATGAATACATCTTTGCCCCCGAGAAAGGCATGTTGTCCATGGTTGCCCGTATCCTGAAGGGTACCGCCTCGTATCTGTCAGGTATTATAGGCAGGCAGTCGCCGGAGTCGGTCAAGCTCCACACACCCGACGCCACGATCGGTATTCGCGGAACACAGTTCCTGGTCAGGGCGGAAGGCGGGTAAGCGATGATCTTCCGCGCCGTGATCCGATGAGTTCCGCCGCTGCGGCGGGGTGTCTGGCGGGACGAAGATGAGCAGGATCTTTGTTTTCCTTACAGGCCTGGGTGTTCTAACGCTTCTGGCGGGTTGTGCCGCCAGGAGCACGGTCGTGCTGATCCCCGACCCCGACGGCAACGTCGGACAGGTGGTCGTGGCGAACGAGCGGGGACAACAGGTCCTGAACGAAGCCAATCAGGCGGTGACCGTGACGGGCAGGAAAGCGCCTCCCGGAGCGGTAAGGACCATGACGACTGACGAGGTCCGCTCCGTTTTTTCCGATGCCCTGGCCGCGCGGCCCCTGCCGCCGGCGCGATTCATCCTTTACTTCCTCATGGATTCGGACGTGTTGACCCGCGAATCAATGGCGATTGTCCCCGAGGTTCTGGAGACCATCAGGAAGAGGAGCCCTGTCGACATAGTCATATCGGGGCACACGGACACAGTCGGCACAAATGAGTACAACTACAGACTGGGCCTTGACCGGACGAAAGCGATCTACGGCATCCTGGTGGCGAAGGGTGTGGCCGCCTCCAGCATTACCGCCACCTCGCATGGTGAAGGAAACCCCCTGATCAAGACGGGCGACAATGTTCCGGAACCGAGGAACCGGAGAGTCGAGATAGTGGTAAGGTAGTTTCTCATATCAGTACGGCGAAGCCATTGATGAAAGCGAGACCGGATAAACGTCCAGCAGAGGATTCCCGCATGCCCGTGTCGGGCGGCGGGTCGGGGGGCTGGCGCATCCTTGTCCGGGGACTTCTGTGCACCCTCTTTTTCGCCTCCCTCTATGCATTCATGCCCAACCTGTTCCGGCAGATCGATCTGATGAACTACGACCTGCTTCTCAGGTATTTCCCCGGGAATCAGGAAAGCGGCAGGGTGGTGATCGTCGATCTCGACGAGAGGATGCTCGAGCGATATGGCCAATGGCCCTGGCCGCGGTACCGTCTGGCCGGCGTGCTCGACAGGATCGCGGCGGCCAAGCCGGCAGTCGTGGCCCTCGATATGGTTCTTCCCGAACCCGACAGGACGTCCTTAGGAAAGGTCCTTGACGACCTCGGCTCCTTCCACAAACGCGAGGTGACCATTGGCCGTTTTCCCGTGGAACTCTACGACAACGACCGTGCCCTGGCGGAGACGCTGGCCCGCGGACCCTTCGTCCTGGGCAACCAGTTCCATTTCAGCAGCCCCGGGCACAGCTCGGAACAATGCGTTTTACATCCGTTGAAAGCGTCGTTTCTGCATGGCGGCGGAAGGCAGGAAGAGGACCGGGGGATACCTGAGGGCACAGGTGTCCTGTGCAGCCTGCCCATGTTCTCGGAAAAAGCGGCCGCTACGGGTTTTCTTAATTTCAGTCCCGACGGTGATGGTATGGCAAGGCGCCTGCAGTTGCTCATCCGGTACCGGGGAGAGGTCTACCCCAGCCTGGCGCTGGCCACTGTTCTGAAGCTGAAAGGGACGGACGGCATCCTTCTGAAGAAAGACGGGAACAGCCTGCAGTCGCTGCGCTACGGGACAATGTCGGTGCCTGTCGACGGCCAGGGTCGATTGCTCGTCAGGTTCCGGGGCCCGAAGAGGACCCACGCCTACGTGTCGGCGGCGGATATCATGGACGGCGGTGTTCCACCGGAGAAGCTCCTGGGGAAGGTGGTCCTTGTCGGTACCTCGGCTGCGGGTATGACGGAATGGCTGACGACGCCTTTTGGCCCCACCTTTCCGGGAATAGAGGCTCATGCCGCCGTGGTCGACAATCTGCTGACGGGTGATCTCATTTCCGAGCCGGCCTGGTCGAAGGGCCTCATCCTCCTGCTTGTTCTCATTCCCGGTGTGCTCCTGAGCCTGCTTTTCCGCTCCAGAGGTACTGTCCTCTGCTCTGTCGCCACGGTACTTTTCCTTGGCGTCCTGTGGCTGACGACGCAACAGGTCTTCTTTCGCGCCGGCCTGTTCGTGGGAACGACGTTCCCCATGGTGTCCATTGTCTGCGGCTGTGCCTTCCTTACCGCCGTCAAACACCGCGAGGAGCAAAGAGGCGCGCAGGATGCGTTACGAGAGAGCGAGGCGCGCTTCCGCACCCTCTTTGCCATGGCCCCCATTCCGCTGGCGAACATAGACCGTGACGGAAGGATCCTGGAGGTGAACAGCGCTCTCACGCGAGTGATGGGCTACACGACGGATGACCTCCCCACGGTCAAGCAGGTATGGGATCTGTGCACGCCCGACCCCGGGGTCAGGGACGGGTTTGCGGCACAATGGCACTCGGCTCTCTGCGCCCCCATGGCCGGGGATAAGGCTACCAGGCCCTTCGAATACCCGGTACTGTGCAAGGACGGGATGTCGCTCACCATGGTGGTCGCAACGCAACCTCTGAGAGACAGCGTTATCGTGGCTTTCTTTGACGTCACCGAGCGCAAGAGGGCCGAGGAAGATCGTCAGAGGCTGGAACGCCGGTTGCTTCAGGCCCGGAAGATGGACGCCATCGGACAGCTGGCGGGTGGAGTTGCCCACGATTTCAACAACATGCTCAATGTGATCATCGGGAACGCCGAACTGGCCCTCGGCAAGGTTCCTCCCGAAGGGGCCGTCCACGAAGAGCTTCGGGATATCCTTACCGCGGGGAGACGGTCCGCGGACCTCACACGCCAGTTGCTGGCGTTTGCACGCAAGCAGGTCATCAGCCCAACGGTGCTCAACCTCAATGACGCGGTGACGGGAATGCTCAGGATGCTGCGCCGGCTCATAGGCGAGAACATCAACCTGGTGTGGCGGCCGGAGCAGGGACTGTGGAGCGTCAGGATGGACCCCTCGCAGGTGGACCAGCTCCTGGCCAATCTAACGGTGAACGCTCGCGACGCCGTGAACAGGACGGGAAAGATCATCATCGAGACATCGAACGTGATCTGTGACGAACTGTTTCAGGCGGCCCACCCCGAGTCGGCTCCCGGCGAATACGTCCGGGTCACGGTAACCGATGACGGTTGCGGCATGGACGGGGAAACACTGGCTAATATCTTCGAACCCTTCTTCACCACAAAGGAAGAGGGTATGGGGACGGGCCTCGGTTTGTCGACGGTGTACGGGATCGTCAGGCAGAACGGCGGGTTCATAGATGTATACAGCGAACCGGGACGGGGCACGACATTCAGGATCTACCTGCCCCGTTACGGGGCTGATATCCGGGAATCCGAGGATGACAAAGCCATAGCGAAGGTGCAGGGAGGCAGCGAGACGGTCCTTGTGGTGGAGGACGAGCAGTCGGTATTGAACCTCACCAGGGCGATGCTCGAAAGACTGGGCTACAGGGTTCTGGCGGTCAAAGGGCCGAGCCACGCGCTCCGGCTGGCCAGGGAATATGACGGCGCCATCGACCTCTTGCTGACCGACGTGGTGATGCCGGGGATGAACGGGAAAGATCTCGCGGAACAGATCATCGTTATGAGACCGGGTCTTAAGTGTCTGTACATGTCCGGGTATGCGTCGGACGTGATCGCCCACAACGGGATCCTGGATGAAGGCGTCCATTTCATCGGGAAGCCGTTCTCCCTGTATGATCTTGACGGCAGGATCAGGACGGTGCTGGAGCCGCGGGACCAACAGGCTGCGGGGACCGTGCCAGGAGAACAGATATAAGGAGAATGGATGATGGACGGACTCTTGCCGGGCTATAAGAAATGTTTCTTCTGCGGTCCTGCCACCGGCGGGCTCGGTCTGGAACTGCACTACACGGATGACAGGGCGATATGCGAGTTCGCGGCCGGTGACAGGTTCCAGGGCTATGACGGGATGCTTCACGGCGGCATCGTGGCGGGAATACTCGACGAGGTCATGTGGTGGACCGTTTTTGCCCGGACAAAGCGGATGTACGCCACTTCGAAGATCGAAGTTGAATTCAAAAGACCCGTTGAATGCGGGAAGATGTACCGCGCGTCAGGGAGCTTTCTCCGGAACACGGGACGGATATGCTACCTCGCCGGTGTCATCGAGGATGAACGCGGCAAGGTATGCGCGCGAGGCACCGCCTCTTTCCGGGAGTTCAGATTCACCCTTGAGGAGCTAGCCAAACACCTTGACTTCAGGGGGGTTTCCCCCGAGATGCGGGCTCTCTTTCAGCCGCCGTCTCCCTAAAGACCTTTCGCTGCGCCGGACCTCTGATCGCGCCGGGGCCCTGCGTCACCGCCGTCCACGATTGACACTTTCACATCCCTGCGATAGTATTGCTGATACGCAGATGCGTCTCGTACATCCTTGACGGTCAGAAGGAGGTCAAATGGCAGACCCCTCCGCAACGTATCAGCAACTCATCGAAGAAATAGCTTCCCTGGAACGAGAGATCAAGAGACTGAAAGGATTGGAAGCGGACCGCCTCAAGATCGGAGAGACGCTCGATGATCGCTCCGCCTTTCTGGCGCAGCCTGTGGATAACGCGGCCGGCATAGAGTTCGAAGACCTCTTCGATCTCGACGAGATACAGCGGCTGCAGGATGAGCTTTGCAGGGCCGCCGGGGTGGCCGGCCTCCTGACAGGCCCCGACGGCAGGCCCATAACGAGGCCTAGCAACTTCTCCCGTTTCTGTAAAGATATAGTGCGAAGCACCGAACGTGGACAGACGAAGTGCCGGACGTCTGACGCACAGCTGGGGCAGTATCACCCTGGGGGACCCGTCGTTCGGCCCTGCCTGAGTGCGGGGTTGTGGGGTGCCGGGGCAAGCATCACAGTCGGGGGACGGCACATCGCCAACTGGCTTGTCGGCCAGGTACGCAACGAAGCCCAGAGCGAGGAGAATATCCGGGCTTATGCCAGGGAACTGGGGATTGACGAGCAGGCATTTGTCGAAGCCTTCTACGAGGTACCGGTGATGTCGACACAGCAGTTCCACCTTGTTGCCCAGGCGTTCTTCACCGTGGCCAGCCTGCTTTCGAGGGCGGCGTTCCAGAACCTTCAGCAGACCCGCTACATCCTGGAACGCAAGCGTGCCGGAGAGGCCTTGAGCAAGAGCGAATCGCTGATACGCGCGATAACCGACTCAGTTCAGGACGCCATCGTCATGATGGACCCGGAGGGCCGGATCTCTTTCTGGAACAAAGCGGCGGAGCACATCTTCGGCCACGCGAAGGAGGAGGCAGTCGGCGCGAAACTGCACCGGTTGGTCACGCCGGAGCGTTTCCTGAGAACCTACGGCAGGGCGTTCGAGATGTTCAGGACGGGTGGCCGGACACATTCGCCGGAGAAGAGTGTTGAATTGCGGGCATGCCGGAAGGACGGCGAGGAATTTCCGATCGAACTGTCCCTCTCCGCCATCCGCCTTGAGGATGGCTGGCACGCCGTTGGGATCATGCGCGACATAACGGAGCGCAAGAAGGCTGAAGAGGAACTGTACGAGTCCCGCAGGAGGCTGGAGGATATCATCGAGTTTCTTCCCGACGCCACCCTTGTCATCGACAGGGAAGGAAAGGTGATAGCCTGGAACAGGGCGATCGAGACGCTGACGGGGGTCAGCAAGGACCAGATGCTCGGGAAAGGTGACTACGAGTATGCCATACCCTTCTATGGCGAGAAGAGGCCGATTCTCATCGATTACGCGCTTCATCCCGAAATGGAGCTGGAACACGACTACACGGCCTTCCAGAGGGTGGGGAACGTTCTTTTCGGCGAGGCCTACACGCCGGGCATACCTCCCGGTGACTTTCACGTCTACGCGACGGCGTCCGTCCTTCACGATTTAAAAGGTAATGTCATTGCCGCGATAGAGTGCATCCGCGATGATACGGAGCGCAAGAAGCTGGCCGACCGCCTCAACAGGGCTGAGAAGATGGAAGGATTGGGAAGGCTGGCGGGGGGTGTCGCGCATGACATGAACAACGTCCTCGGCGTGCTTGTCGGTTGTGCCGACCTCCTCAGGGCGAGCCTGCCGAAGGATACCCCCTACTGGAAGTATGCCGACGATATCCTGAACTCCGGCCTGAGGGGAGCGGCGATCATCCAGGACCTTCTGACCCTGGCGAGAAGAGGCGTGGCCGTCTCCGAAGTGGTCAACCTGAACAGCATCGTTGACGACTATCTCAAGACGCCTGAATTCGACAAGCTCAAGAGTGACCACCCTGCGGTGAGGATCAACGTCGAGCTTGCCGACGGTCTCCTGAACACCAGGGGATCTCCTGTCCACCTGAGCAAGACCCTGGCGAACCTTGTCTCCAACGCGGTGGAAGCGTTGCCGGGCAGCGGGGAGATAGTTATCAGGACGGAGAACCGCTATCTCGATGTTCCCATCCAGGGATATGACAGCATGAAGGAGGGCGATTACACGATCCTGAGCGTGTCCGATACTGGCAAAGGAATATCCGACCTGGACATGGGGAAAATCTTCGAACCCTTCTACACGAACAAGGTTATGGGGAGGAGCGGGACCGGCCTCGGCCTGGCCGTGGTATGGGGCACCGTGAAGGACCACGACGGATACATAGACGTGAAAAGTGAGGAGGGTGTCGGGAGCACTTTCACCATCTATCTGCCTGTCACGAGGGAAGAGATAGTGAAACGGAAGAAGATCGTCGATTCCATCGCGTACCGGGGCAAGGGGGAGACCATCCTCGTCGTCGATGATGTCAAGGAGCAGAGAGAACTTGCCGTCAACATGCTGACCGTTCTCGGGTATGCTGCGGAGGCTGCCGCGAGCGGGGAGGAGGCCATCGAGAGCCTGCTCGGCAAGACGGTGGACCTCCTGCTCCTCGACATGGTCATGGAGCCGGGGATGGACGGATTGGAGACCTACGGGAAGGTCCTCGAGACCCACCCGGGGCAGAAGGCGGTGATCGTCAGCGGTTTTTCCGAGACCGACCGTGTGAAGAAGGCCCAGGCCCTTGGCGCCGGGGCCTTTGTCCGCAAGCCCTACATCCTCGAGAAGATCGGCCTCGCGGTGAGACGGGAACTGGACAGGAGCAAAGATGACGGTGCATCTCCGGAGACCTAGGCGGTCCGGGCAGCCTGCCCATTTCTTCGGACATGTTCCGCAGGCGCGACCCCGGATGCCTTCAGATGCCCCAACGGTGCCGTTTGCGGCTGGTTCGCGATCACGGGGAAGGGCGCCGAAGGAGGCTACATAAACCTTGACATGCGCGAGGCAGTGGGGGATGATCTTGTTGTTTCAACAGATGTTGCCAGCGGTTGCACATACAGAATCGAATTCTCACGGTGGTGATCATGATCAAAGGAACGACGAAGATACTGGGGGTTGTCGGCTATCCCATTGTCCATTCACTCTCTCCCGTGATGCACAACGCGGCGATAGAGTATCTCGGGGCCGACTATGCCTATGTTCCCTTTTCGGTGAAGCCCGAGGACCTGGCCGCCGCACTTCGCGGATTTGAGGCCATCGATGTGCAGGGGTTCAGTGTTACCATTCCCCACAAGCAGGCCATTATGCCCCTCCTGACGGAGATCACCGCCGAGGCGAAGCTGTCGGGTGCCGTGAACGCTGTCTCCCGGACAGAGAACGGCTGGAAGGGGACCAATTACGATTCCTTCGGGTTCATGGCCCCTCTCAGGGAGATGAAGGAAGACTGGAAGAGTATCGCCCCCCTTATCCTGGGGAACGGAGGAGCGGCGAGGTCGGTTCTCGTTGGTTGCCAGTCGCTGGGCTGCCGCGAGGTCCACGTCTTCGGACGGAACCCGCAAAAGCTGGCCGACTTTGCCGATAGCTGGAAGAACACACCCGTTTACGATGTCCTCAGGGTCCATGCCTGGGGTGAACTGGAAGGGATGATATCCGGAACGAGACTTGTCGTCAACGCCACCCCGATGGGCATGTATCCCAGGGGGGGTGAGCTCCCCGTCGCGGAGGACGTGATAGAGCGCATCCAGCCCGGGACCGTGGTCTATGACCTGATCTATTCTCCCCGGCCCACTTTGTTCCTGAGCAAGGCCCGCGAGAGGGGGGCGGTCATCGTTGACGGCCTGGAGATGCTGGTCCAGCAGGGGGCGAAGGCCCTCACGATATGGCTGGGCCGGGATGTTCCCGTGAACATAATGCGGGACGCCTGCCTGGAACAGTCGAAGCCTGCCGGCTCAGGGAGTGGTACGTGAGGCGAAGGCCCGGAGAGCGGCGCGCGACGGGGACGGGAGTCTCACGTCAGCTTCGCTGTTCCTCCCGATCTGCCGCACAATTAGGAACCCTGTACGCCCGCCTTCTGTTTCTCGTAAAGCATTCCGTTGCGCTCCATCAGCAGATCCCGATTATCCCCTTGTAAATTGTTGCTTATTGCAGGAGAATGGAGATTGGAATGTTGCGGACGAAGCCGGAACATCGTCTTGATGATAGCATGGGAAGCAAGGAGGAAGATAAGATGATGTCATGTCTTCGGAGGGGAAAAGGGAAATGGGTAGTGCCGGCGATCCTTCTGATGGCCGGTCTTGGCGGCTGTGTCGTGGCCTACGAGAAACCCGGGATGACCCAGGCGCAGTGGAATAGTGACAAGGCATACTGCGAGCAGGTCGCGGAGAAGGAATACGTTCGGAAAGGCACCCGGGTCTGTGACGAGGTCGATGCCTGCCTGATAGCGAAGGGCTGGAAGAGAAGCCAGTAGGGCGGGGTATCCACAGGCCGAAGGGGAAAAGCGTTCATCGCATCGGGCCGGGACGGATGGCTTTGCCCGTCCGATGGTGGGCCTTGTGTTCTGTACCGGGACGGGAAATGACTCATGGAGATAAGTGATAAGGAACTCAGGACGGTTCTGCACCGGCACAGGAAGTGGCTTGACGGCGAGGACGGCGGTGTTTGCGCCAACCTTTCCGGGGCCGATCTTTCCGGGGCCAGGCTGGCAGGCGCGGACCTGTCGCACGCAGTCCTTCGCTCGGCGGACCTGACGGGCGCAACGCTTGTCAGGGCCAACCTCTCCGGCGTCGACCTCTCCGAAGCGGACCTCTCCGAAGCGGACCTCTCCCGCGCGAATTTCTACCGGGCCACCCTCTCCCACGCGAACCTCACCGGCTCCAACCTCACCCGCTGCAACCTTTCCGGCGTGGACCTCTCCCGCGCTGTCCTCTCCCGCGCTGTCCTTGCCGGCTCCAACCTCACCCGCGCAGACCTGGCCGGCGCAGACCTCAACGAGGCCGACCTCACGGGCACCGACCTCGAGAGGGCGGACCTCGCCCTCGCCGACCTCACCGGTGCCGACCTCACCGGCTCCAATCTCACCGCCGCGGACCTCTCCTATGCCACCCTTGCCCGGGCGAACCTCGCCCGCGTCAACCTTTCCGGCGTGGACATCTCCCGCGCCAACCTTTCTTTCGCCAACCTTGCCGGCTCCAACCTCACCCGCGCCGACCTTACCCTCGCCGACCTCAACGAGGCCGACCTGACCGGCGCGACCTGGACAGACGGAACGAAGAAGTAGCAGCCCCCCCTTAAACGCACCTCCTGGGGATTGTCGGGATAGTGATGGTATCCGATGAGACCCACACCCCGTGAGGAGCACGTTCGTCCCTAAATCAGTCAATCTGGGGACATAGCCATTTCAAACAGATATCCCCCGCGATAAGAATTCCCATTATCAAGAACAGGATTGTTCCGGAAGGGGCGACAGCGACGAACCATCATCAATGTCCGACCAGGAAGGGTCCTGCAGAAAAACAGAAGGGGGTACTAATGAACCAGCGGAGCAGCAGATTCTTTATCACCTATTTCTTCACTTCCCTTTTTCTCTTACTGCTGTTGTTCCCGGCGCTCCCCAGGAGCGCGTCCGGCAAAGAGGCCGTGGATCCGTATAATCTGTGGCATTTGTTCACGGGGTCGGCCAGGACGGGAGCAGAGAGCTTAAGCGCCGTTGCGGTTGATGCAGATGGGAACACCTTCATCGCAGCGTCCGGTCTGAAATGGTTGACGGGTCAGGAGTATGACTTCGGCCAGCCGTTGCACGCGCATAGCGGCAACGCTGAAAACAACAGGGACATTCTGGTGGTGAAGTTCGGTCCCGACGGCAAATTCCAATGGTACACGTACTATGGAGGACATGAGTACGACAGCGTCAGGGGCATGGCCATAGCCGATGGCAGGCTCTATATCACGGGCACAAGCAGGGACAACTGGGGTGGACCCAACAATGAGTCATCGGTAAATCAACATTCCAGGGCGATAACGTATTACTCAACTACTTTCCTGAATTTCGGTGGCCACGAGAATCACTATCTATCGACCGATGTCTATGTCCTCGCCCTTAATGCTGAGAGCGGTGACTACTTGTGGCACACATTCCACGGAGAATCGAAGTGGAATGAAGAGGTCTACGGAATTGCCGCAGATAAAGAACGGGTCTTCCTCGTGGGAAAGGCCGATGCCGAGTTTTTTGGGTGCTGGCCTAAACTATCAGGAAGCGACACGGATTGGTATGTAATAGACCCCGACAACATGGAAAGGGTCGAGAGGCTCTGCCAGCCGACGCGGGCCTATCAGGGCGGAAACGATGCATGGGTCATGGCGCTTGACGCCACTAGCGGAAAGTATATCAAACACACCTTTCTCGGCAACAAGGCCTCGGACGACTGGGGCGAGGCCATCGCCATCGACAAGGATGGTTTTCCGGTTGTTGCCGGCTCCAGCAGCAAGGAATGGAATTACGACAACCATGTTCACTACAACGATTCCCCCCGCAATTCCCATTCCGGTGGTTTCGATATGTTCATCGCCCGACTCGCCAGAAGCGATCTTGAGTATCACTGGCATTCCTTTTTCGGTGGTACAGACGACGACTGGGCCACGGCGGTAACGGTGGATGGTAACAACAAGTACTTCCTCGCTGGATACAGCCAGTCCAATTGGTCGGTGCGGGACGTCAGCCCGGTAGCTGAACACACTGTGCCTGTCCCCGACTACGACTTCGTCGTCATGAAAATGAACAACGAGGCCGGCTACAAGTGGCATACGTTCCGCGGCGGAAAGAGTACCGAAGACGTTCCACACTCGATGGCTCTGAGTAGCGATGGCGCTACGCTGTACGTGGTAGGAGAGGTCCGTGGTCCCTGGAAGAAATATGGCGATGGGGATCCCCTTCATGGTTTCTCCGGTACAGTCGGCATTACCGACATGGCGATTGTCGGTCTTGACGTGACCACCGGCAAGAGCAAGTGGCACACCTTTTGGGGCGGTCTGGGTGCAGACAGAGCCTACTCCGTGGCGACAGACCCGACAACAGGCGATATCGTTGTCGGCGGCACCGGTGATGTATCGTGGAAAGGTGACGACAATGCAGAGCCGATATACACCTTCCCCCACGTTGATGGCAGTCTCAATCCCAACTTTTCCGTCCTGAAACTCAGCAACTACAAGTTTGTCATCAACGCATCGGTATCTGGAGGAAATGGCAGCATCACGCCGGCCGGAAAAACCTTGGTGAAGCCCGGCGCGGATCAGAGATTCACCTTTGAGCCCGGTGCGGGCTACTGTGTTGCCCAGGTGATACTGGACGGCACGGCTCAGGATTGGTCGGGGACTTACTACACTATCTCAAAAGTGGCTGCCGATCATACCCTTGAGGTCGTTTTCAAGAGGACGTATTACACAATTACGGGCAGCGTGGGCACGGGCGGTACCATCAGCCCCATCAAGGCCCAGATCGTAGGACGCGGCGCCAGCCGGGAATTCACCGTCACCGCCAGTGAGGGCTACGTCATCGACACCCTGACGGTGGTCAAGGGCACAAAGAAAGAAACCATAACCGCCGCAGCAGACCAGGCATCATATACATACACCTTCGAGAACGTGCAGGCGGACGGCTCGATCAAGGCCACCTTCAAGACGAAGACCTACACAATTACGGGCAGCGCGGGCACGGGCGGTACCATCAGCCCCGCCGGCGCACAGACCGTAGGCCGCGGCAGCAACAAAGGGTTCACCGTCACCGCCAATAACGGTTATGTCATCGACACCCTGACGGTGGTCAAGGGCACAACAAAAGAAACCATAACCGCCGCAGCAGACCAGGCATCATATGCATACACCTTTGAAGGCGTGGCGGCAAACGGCTCGATCAAGGCCACCTTCAAGACGAAGACCTACACAATTACGGTTAAAGCGGGTACGGGCGGTGCCATCAGCCCCGTCGGCGCACAGACCGTAGGCCGCGGCGCCAACCGGGAATTCACCGTCACCGCCAATAACGGTTATGTCATCGACAAACTGACGGTGGTCAAGGGTGATACGACAGAAACCATAACAGCATCAGGCCAGACCTTGTGGCGCTACACCTTCCAGAACGTGGCGGCAAACGGCTCGATCACAGCCACATTCAAGCAATTCCACACCATCACGGCCACAGAGGGTAATGGCGGTAGCATAAGCCCCTCAGACCAGACTGTGGAGAACGGAAAGAGCGTCACGTTCACCATAACGGCCGAGACTGCCAACGGTTATGTGATTGACGCGCTGGCGGTGGACGGAAACATTGTGAGTGCGGCATCGGGCCAGAGTACGTACGCCTACACCTTCACGAACGTGACACAGAATCACACGATCAGCGTCACCTTCAAGAAACCACAGTACCTCACCATTACGGTCTCGGCAGGCGAGAACGGTACGATAAGTCCCGGGACGTCACAGGTAGAGCGGGGCACCACGAAAGCTTTTACAATAGCTGCCGCCAGCGGTTATGGCATTGACGCGCTGACGGTGGATGGAAGTGTTGTGGCCGGAGCGTCGGGAACGAGCGCATACACATATACCTTCGCGAAAGTAAGCGAGAATCACACGATCAGCGCCATTTTCAAGCAACAGTCCCAGTTCACCATCAAGACAGGACTGGGCACGGGCGGTACCATCAGCCCCCGTAAGGACACAACGGTCGCTAAAGACGGAAGCCAGTCATATACCATAACGGCCAGTACGGGTTACGTGATAAGCAGAGTAAAAGTGGTCAAGGGCACAAAAAGCGAGATCATAGAGGATGCGGCAGGCAAGACATCATACGCCTACACCTTCACGAATGTGCAGGCAGATGGTCGGATAGAAGCCAGCTTTGAGAAACCGGCGACGACCTACACGATCGAGGCCGCCGCGGGCGCAAACGGCACCATCAGCCCCTCGGGCTCCGTATCGGTCACCTCCGGCGGAAGCCAGACGTTCACCATTACAGCCTCTACCGATTATGAGGTTGAGAACGTCCTCGTGGACAGCGTGTCCCAGGGCGCGATAACGACCTACACCTTCACGAACGTGACGGCCAATCACACGATCAGCGTCACCTTCAAGCAGAAACCGGCGACGACCTACACGATCGAGGCCTCCGCGGGCGCAAACGGCACCATCAGCCCCTCGGGCTCCGTATCGGTCACCTCCGGCGGAAGCCAGACGTTCACCATATCAGCCTCTGACCGTTATGAGGTTGAGAACGTCCTTGTGGACAGCGTGTCCCAGGGCGCAATAACGACCTACACCTTCACGGATGTGACGGCCAATCACACGATCACCGTCACCTTCGAAGAGGCCCTAACAAGGGACAGAGTCGTTCCAATGGTACGAGAATAGGAAAAGTAGAGGGGCGGGTATAAACACCCGTCCCTCTACGAAATTAAAAGAACAGAAAAGGGGAAATAGATCATGAAGAGACGGTTCGCAAAGAGTATTATAATTGGCGCGGGCTTCTTGTTACTTGCGGGTCCCGGGCTTGTGAGGCCTTCCTTCTCTGAGGTTGTGTTGCAGGACACCTACACGACGGCGCTCGTTCTTGAAGATCAGGCGAACTCTGCCGACAACCAGACGAATGCCACCATCAAATCCGGGGCATCCGTGACGGCTGAAACCGGGAAGTACGCTATCCTTGGAAAGACCGACGGATGGAATATAACCGTGGAGAATGGCGCAACCGTCGCAGCTACAGGGTCTAACGGTTTAGCCATCTGGTTGAATGCCGCAGAGGATCTCACACAGGCCAATTTGAACGGTAATCTCACCAACAAGGGGACACTACTAGGAGATGGACCCGCTGTAATACTGGGCACTGGCACCGTGGTCAATGAGAAAGGGGCAACCATCACATCATCAACCAGCGATGGTGTTTGGTTAAGTGGCGGCTCTTCCACGGTCATCAACGAAGGCAGCATAAACGGCGGCGCGTCTGCGGTAGCCATGGAATCTGGCGGCAACACCCTGATCAATAAAGAGGGGGGCACTCTGACGGGCACGGGCGCCGGGGGCCGGGGTGTCTATATCGTCGACGGGGGTACCGTGATCAACGAAAGGAATGCATCTATAACGGGAGTCCAGGGTGTGTATTTTGGTGGTAGCGGTAATGACACGCTCGACAACGCGGGCACTATCATCGGCACCGGCGGGACGGCGGTCAGTATGGGTTCCGGCGATGACACGACGTATCTTCGCGACGGTTCCGCGATAACGGGAACTGTGAAGGGTGGGAATGGTACCGATACGATCTATCTCGAAGGTTCGGGCACGATCACCGAAGGCACGATCACCGGGTGGGAGACCATAGAGAAGTCCGGGGACGGCACTTGGAGCCTGGGTGGAGACCTCTCGAGCGGCAAGAGCATATCCGTCCTCGGCGGTGCGCTCAAGGTGAGCGGTGTCTACACGCACGAGGCGGGGGCAACCTACACGGTAGGAGCGGGCTCGGACGGCAAGGCCGGGAAGATAACGGCCGACACGGCGGTGCTGAACGGTGGAAACGTTTCCGTCGTAACCAAGGGTCTGAAAGGAGGCACGCACACCATAGTCGAGACGACAAACGGCCTTACCGGCACCTTTGACTCGGTGACGTCAGACTCGAAGTACAGGGAGATGTCCCTTGCCTATGACGCAAAGAACAGCTACCTCAATATGAGGTCCAATTTCAAGAAGGCAGGGGCCAGGGGCACAAGGGGCAACGTAGCGTCGGCGATCGACGATGCCTACAGCAATTCCTCCTCCGATGACATGGTTACCGTTGTCGATGAGCTGTTCACTCTCGACGATGGTGCTCTCAACTCCGCCCTCGACCAGATATCGGGAACGACCCACAGCGTATCATCAACCGTTACTCCGGCGAAGCAGGGGGCCTTCTATCAGAACCTCTTCGGCCGTACCGGCGGCACCACGGGCCTTGGTTTCCTCGGACTCAACGACCGCCAGTCGGATCCCCTGACGATGCTTGCCTCGGGCGGCCCGGTGGCATCCGACGCGGGGTTTACCCTCACAAGAGACGGGCAGAAACTGCCTTACGGAATGTGGATCAAAGGATACAGCGTCACAGGCAACCGGCACGGCGACGACGTGGGCTCCCGCTATGACTACACCATAGGCGGGGCCATCGCAGGTTTCGACTACCTCATCAACCCCAATATCCGGGCCGGCGTGGCAGTCGGGTATTCAAAGACCAGCGTCGATATGAAACAGCTTCGGGACAACTCCGACGCAGAGAGCTGGCAGGGGGCGATATACGGCTCCTACGTCCCGACGAGCAAACTGTGGTACGTGGACGCGGCTTTTGCCTACAGCAAGAACAGCTACGAGACGAAGCGCTATCTCAACTTCGGCAACATCTACCGGGTGGCCCGCGGCTCCTATGACGGCAGCGACATATCGGGTTATCTCGAGGGCGGCTACAAGGTGCCAATCTTCGGCGGCATCACCGCAACACCCCTTGCCTCCTTCCTTGCCATGTGCAACCACACGGACAGCTTCACGGAAACAGGCGCGGGTGCTTTGAACCTCGAATCCGACAGTAACCACACCGATTCGTACCAGAGCGGTCTGGGTGTGAAGTTGTCCCGGGAGTTCAAGGCAGCAAAGGACTTCACCCTTACCCCGGAATTCGGCGCCAAATGGCTTCATGAGTTCGGCGACACGGAAGCGAACATCAACGCACGGTTCGCAGGCGAGCCGGCAGGCTCCTTCGTCATCAATTCCAGCACCGCAAAGAGAGATACGGGTGTTTTCTCCCTGAATCTCACCGGCAAGAAGAGTGACATGCTCAACTTCTTCGTGGGCTACGATCTGGGCATTACAAGCGACCAGATAAGCCACGGCTTCACGGGGGGACTGAGGTTCAACTGGTAGAAGACGGGTGATGGGTCAGAGGTTATGGGTTATGGGAAAACTACGTGAAACGTAACCGATGAACCGGGAATATAGCAAATGATGGGCGGCCCTCAAGGCCGCCCATCATCGTTTGAATTCCGATTGTGTATCGTTCTTTCACTCCCAGTTGGTCACATCCTTGTCTTCACCTTCGCCCCCGGGTGTGCCGTCCCTGCCGTAGGAATAGAGATCAAATTCTCCGTGCGATCCGGGCGACTGGTACTGGTAAGGCTTGCCCCAGGGATCGTTGGGAAGGGCCTTCTTGAGATAGGGGCCTTCCCAGTTCTGTGCTCCCCCCGGGTTCGTGACGAGGGCTGTGAGGCCTTCCTGTGAGGTGGGGTAACGGCCGACGTCAAGGCGGAAATGGTCGAGGGTCTGCGAAAGGAGCTCGACCTGTGCCCTCGCTGCGGCCTGTTTGCCCTTGCCCAGTTTCGGAAATACCTTGGGGCCCACGAGGGCCACGAGGAGCCCGACGATGACCATGACGACGAGGAGTTCAACGAGCGTGAAGCCGCGTCTGTCCGTGCGATAGGGGTACTGAAGTTTCATGCGTCCTCCCTCAATGCCGTGTGTTTTTCCGGCGGTAACGTTCTGAAAAAAAGATTAATCCGGCGAGGTTCTTTTGTCACTACCTCGGCTGGCCTGGTCATCACATTCTGCGGCCTAATGGTACTATTTCGGGATTTGGTTCCCCTCGCGTCGGCTGCGGGTTCTGCCGTGCAATGGCGGTCGCCCTGTTGAAACCATAATGCGTCAGGTCTATCCCATTGCGGTGTGAAGTTGCTCTACTTAGCTCTAGAATCCTACTAGTTTTGAAGAAACTACAGTGGGTGATGAATCGATGACAAATGTCAGAAAGCTCATATTGTTGTCCTGTCTCTTCTTCGTGCTCGTCGTACCGCCGTTATATGCCGCCGACAGTACTCAAAAGGCGGCACCATCCCGGGAGGCACCAGAGGCATCGGCGCCCAGGGGGGAAGCTGACGCGCAGTCGGCGCTGCCTTCAGCCGCTGTATCCCCATCGGCGAAGAACGAGAACGTGGAAGAAAAAGGGGAGTCGGCCGGTGATCGAGGAAAGATCTTGCCCCCGGGAAATCCGTCTGCCCCTCCGGGGAGGACACCTTCGCAGGCGAAGAAGCCCGGCGCAAGGGCCGCGAGCCCCGTCAGCCTTTCCTTTGATGACGCCGACATGTACCAGGTTATCCAGACCGTCTTCGGTGAGATCCTGAGGGTCAATTATATTGTCGACCAGAGGGTGAAAGGGCGGGTGACGTTCCGTTCCGTAACCCCTGTCGAGGGCGACAAGGTACTGTCCGTCATGGAAGTCATCCTGAGACTCAATGGTGTGGGCGTTGTGGAAGAAGGTGGCCTGTACCGGATCGTGCCAATAGGCGATGTCGCCAAAGAACCGGCGGAGGTGACAGTCGGAAGAAACCCCGATTCCATTGAGATCGAAGGCAAATCGATCATACGTGTCGTGCCGGTCATGTACAGTCAGTCGTCGGAGATCGTCAAGCTCATTACGCCCTTCCTCACAGCAACCGCTGTGGTCATTGATGTTCCCAACATCAATCACATCATGCTTGTCGACACCGACGCGAACGTAAAGAGACTGCTCAAGCTCATCGACCTTTTCGACAGCGAACAAACAAGAAAGAGGAAGCCCCAGGTCTTTGTCTATCATGTCCAGAACAGCAAAGCGAAAGACATAGCGAATATTCTGCAGCAGGTGTTTCTTTCCTCCGGGCACGGTGGCGCGGCGACTCCACCCCTTGCTGCGTCACCTTCCGCGGGGAAGACGGCAGGCGTATCCGGTGTCCCGGCCGCACGCACCGGGCCGGAAGGCGGATTGATCGTGTCGGGTTCTCAGGCAGGAGAGGGCCTTATTTCTCCCATAACGAAGATCATCGCCGAGGAGAACCTCAACTCCCTCATTATCCTCAGCTTGCCCGAAGATTATGAGGTCATCAAGGAGGCCATCCGGCGCGTCGATATTATCCCGAGGCAGGTCATTATCGAAGGGGTGATCGCGGAGATCACCCTGAAGGATGACCTGAAACTCGGCGTTTCCTGGGCCCTTCAGTTCTCGCCGGGCGGTATGAACGGCGTGTTGGGGGCAGTGGACGGGACCGTCGGATTCGATGTGCCCGGCGCGACAGCGACGAGCACGACAGGGAGTGGGACATTCACCTTTGCGGGGACCGTCGGGGGTGACTTCAAGACGGTCATCGATACGCTTGCGACGCAATCGAAGGCGAAGCTTCTTGCCGTGCCGCGTATACTGGTGACGGACAACAAGGAGGCTCGGATCCAGGTGGGTGAGCAGGTCCCCATCGTGACAACGGAAACGATAGCGTCCACCACCACTGCCGCTCAGCGGACCATCCAGTACAAGGACATCGGTATCATCCTCAAGGTAAAGCCCCGCATCAATGAAGGCGGGCTTGTCACTCTCGACCTCGCCCAGGAAGTCTCTTCCTACGACACTATCACCCTTTTCGACGGCGAGACCAACATCATTGTGAAAAAGACGGAGGCGACAACGAACCTTGTGGTTCAGGACGGCCAGACGATCCTCATCGGAGGGCTTATCAGGGAGGACATATCTGCGGCGCGATCGGGCATTCCGTACCTCAGCAAGATACCGCTTCTCGGATATCTCTTCGGCAGTACTACGGACGAAAATCACCGCAAGGAGCTGATCATACTCCTCACCCCGCGGGTCATCAAGAACCAGCACGATGCCCGAAAGGCCACATCTTCCTATGTTGACGATATAACGAAGACAGGCAAGGGAAAGCTGAAGAAGGAAGAGCTTATCCGCGACATCCCACAGGACGCCAATGGCGGAAAACCTCAAGCCGTCCCGCAGCCAGGCACAGGAAAGGATGAAACGAAACCGCCTGAAGCGAAACCTCCGCGACCGATCAAGGAAGGGAGCAACACAAGGAGACATGAAGTGATGCAGGCTGAGGCCATGCCGGCCGGCGGCGATATCGGGGTCAGGTCGCCGGACAGTCCGGCAGCAAAGGAACCGCCGCCGAAAGTTGTGTTCCAGGGTGAAGCAGGATTATGAACGGCAAGACGATAATCCATCTCTCTCCGGAGGAGTTTCCCAGAGTACCCCTTGTCGTGGACGGCATAGCGACGCGTTTCATCAGGGAGAACAGGATCATTCCCTTTGAGTGGAAGGATGGTACGCTCAAGATCATCATGGCCGATCCCGTGAGGCGGGAGCTTGTCGACGCGCTGAGGGCGGCCACCGCAAGCGACGTCCTCGTCCATACCGGCGACCCCGCTGTCATTGACGAGCACATCTCCCGGTTCTACAGCAAAGACCAGCAGAACCTCGACAAGATCATAGAGGGGATTGATGAACGGGAGGGCTACGAGTTCATACGTGATGAAGAAGAGGAGGATGTAGGCCACCTCAAGGACCTTGCGTCGGAGGCACCCATCATCAGGCTCGTGAACCTCTTCATCACCCGTGCCGTGGAGTTAAGGGCGAGCGACATCCATATCGAGCCTTTCGAAGACGAGATGAAGATCCGCTACCGCATAGACGGCGTCCTCAATGACGTGGAATCGACACCGAAGAGACTTCAGGCGGCCATCGTCTCGCGCATCAAGATCATGGCCAGGCTTAACATTGCCGAGCGCAGGCTTCCCCAGGACGGAAGGATACGGCTGCGTGTGGGCGAGAAGGAGATCGCCATCAGGGTTTCCACCATCCCCATCGTGAATGGGGAGAGCATCGTCATGAGGCTGCTCGACAGGGAGAGCATCGTCATTGACCTTGCCAGATTGGGTTTTTCACAGGCCATGCTCATGTCCCTCGATAGGCTCATCACGAAACCTAACGGCATCATCCTTGTGACGGGGCCGACGGGCAGCGGCAAGACAACGACCCTCTACGGGGCGCTCGACAAGATAAACTCGCCGGAGAAGAAGATCATCACCGTGGAAGACCCCGTCGAGTATCAGCTGAAAGGTGTCAACCAGATCCAGGTGAAGCCCCAGATCGGGCTCGATTTTAACAGCACGTTGCGCCACATCGTCAGACAGGACCCGGACATCATCATGATAGGCGAGATTCGGGACCTGGAGACCGCTCAGATAGCCATCCAGTCGGCACTGACGGGGCATCTCGTATTCTCGACGCTTCACACGAACGACGCGCCGAGCGCGATCACACGCCTTCTTGATATGGGTGTGGAGAGCTTTCTTCTATCGTCCACGGTCCGGGGCATCCTCGCGCAGAGGCTCGTGAGGATGATCTGCCCCGATTGCAGGCGCCAGACAGGCGTATCCGACGACGTCGAGGAACTCATGGCCCTCGGCATGGGTGGCGGTGTGCCCGTCTGGCGGGGAGCAGGCTGCGAGGCCTGCGGACATACGGGATTCTTCGGTCGCTCGGGACTCTTCGAGCTTCTCGTTGTCGATGAAGATCTGAGGCGGTTGACGTTAAAGGGTGCCGACGAGGGAGAGATCAGGTCGCAGGCGAGAAGGTCGGGCATGAAGACGCTTCTCGAGGACGGGATGGAAAAGGTCCGTATGGGTGTGACCACCCTCGACGAGGTCTTTCGGGTGACGAGGGAGGATTGATTGGGAGTGTATTCGTACAAGGCGACAACCCTTGAGGGCGCCATCATCGAAGGCACCGTCGAGGCGCCCGATGAGAACCTGGCCTTGGAGAGGATCAAGGACTCGGGCGCCATCCCTTTGAAGGTCACGTCGCCGAGAAAGGGGGCCCTCAGAAAGGGCGTGTCGCTGCACTCATCGAAGGGCGACCTTCTCACCTTCACCGCCGAGCTGTCGGCGCTTATCGGCGCGGGCCTTCCCCTCGACCGGAGCCTCAACATCCTGGCCGGGGTTTCTGAAGGCAGGCAGATGCAGGAGGTGGTCAATTCCGTTCTGAAACTCATACGGGAAGGGAGTTCCTTTTCCGATGCCCTGAAAAAACATCCCAGGGTCTTTCCCAGACTTTACGTGAATATGGTCCGCGCCGGTGAAACGGGTGGTGTTCTGGAGATCGTCCTCGAAAAACTGGGCGAGTTTCTCGAAACAGCGAAAGAACTGAAAGACAGTGTCTACTCGGCCATGATCTACCCCGTGATCCTCGGCGTCACGGGAAGCATTTCGATTGTCATCCTCCTTACCTTCGTCATACCCCGCTTCTCCATTCTCTTCAAAGAGATGGGCGGGACGATTCCAGCATCCACGCAGATGATCCTTTACTTCAGTAACTTTCTGAGGGACCTCTGGTGGGTCCTTCTTCCGGCGGCTGTATCGGGAGCGTTTGTGGTGTGGCGGTTCATAAAGACCGAACGGGGCGGGATCCTCTGGGACAAGATAAAGTTCAGGTTCCTCAGGGACGTCGTGAGCAAACTCGAAACGGCCCGATTTTGCAGGACCATGGGGACCCTTATAAGAAGCGGCGTTCCTTTCCTGCAGGCCCTGCAGAACTCCAAAGACGTTATCGGGAACCGCGTTGTTGCTTCCGCGATCGGTGCGGTGGCCAGGGACGTGAAGGAAGGCAAAGGCATTGCCGTCCCTCTCACCGAGGCGAGGGTTTTCCCCCAGCTGGCGTTGTCGATGATCAAAGTGGGCGAAGAGACGGGGCAGCTCGATACCATGCTGCTCAAGGTGGCGACAACCTACGAGAAGAGCCTCAAAGACTCGGTCAAACGGTTCATGGGTCTTCTTGAGCCCGCGATCATCCTTACCATGGGACTCGTCATCGCTTTCATCGTCGTCTCCATGCTCGTTGCGATATTCGGTATCCTGGAGCTGCCGTTTTGAAGGTCAACGGTAGTGGTTTCACGCTTCTCGAGCTGGTGATAGTCATGACCCTCATGGTGCTCTTTCTTGGCCTGTCGGGCGTGCATTTCGCTAACCGTCTCCCCTCGGCGAAGCTTGACGGTACGGCGCGGGAACTTTCGGGTTTCATCCGCATGGCGCGCATAGAGGCGATGAGCGTAAGGGGAGAGCGGCGCGTCACGGTCGACCTTAACCGCAGGACCTACGGCCTCAAAGGAGCGGCCCGCCGCACGGTTCCCGAGGGCGTCGCCATCAGCGTGGTGGACCCTGTCAGGGGCGGGGTCTATGGGGGAGAATACGACATCATCGCCGATGCATCGGGAACGGTTGGGTCATGCGAGATCGTTCTCGGAACCAAGAAGAAGACTTTGAGGATCGAGATCGATCCTGTGATCGGGTCCGTGGTCGTGAAGGGTTATGCGAAAGAAGACTGAAAGATCAGGAAGGCGCCGCTTTCCCGCAGGTCCGGAGGGTTTCACCCTCCTCGAGATCCTTGTGGCCTTCGTTATTCTTGCCACTGTGGTCACTATAGTTCTCCAGTTATTTTCGGCGAATCTCAAGACGCTCGCCATGTCCGACGACTACCTCACGGCAACGGTGCTTGCTGACATAAGGATGAGGGAACTGCTTGAGGGCGGGCAATTGAAGGAGGGCACCTCAAGCGAGACGAAGGATGGCTATGTGATGGATATGACCGTAACGGAGGCGCTTGGGGAGCGCACGAAGGGTTTCTCGTGGCAGGTGTTCGAGGTGGTGCTCAATGTCTCCTGGCAGCAGGGGTCGAGGAAAAGGTCATTTTCCCTGAAAACCTTCAAGACAGTCAGGAGAGAGGTGATCAAGAATGAGAAGATCTAAGGATAGTCTTTCCCGGTCGGAGGGCTTTACACTTCTGGAACTCATGGTTTCCATCATGCTTGTCGCCATGATCGTAGTTATTCTCGCCGCCTCAATGCGAGCCGGGCACCGCTCCCTCGAGGGGGGCGAGAGAAAGGCGGAATGGATGGAGCGCCTCAGGGTCTCCATGAGGCTCGTCGATTCCCAGTTGCAGTCCTGCCTTCCGCTCACCGTGAAGGAAGAAAAGGACCTCAAGAGATCGGTGTTCATAGGTGCGCGCGATTCGATGACATTCGCATCCAACCGCTCTCTCTTTGGCGGCCGGAAGGGGTATGCCATAGCCTCATACAGGATCGAAAAGGATGAAAAGGGAAAGCTGGCGCTCTATCTGAAGGAGACCACCATAGGCATTAAGAACGTGAAGGAAGCGAAACTCCTCGACGGTTTCGACGACATCCGGTTTGAATACCTTCAACCCGCAAAGATAAAGGGGCTGGGAGGGGGTGGTTGGTCGGACGAACTGGCGGACACCACCCATCTCCCGCAAAAGGTAAAGCTCCACCTGGAGAAAGGCGCCAGGAAATTCTCTCTCACGATACCCCTGCGAAGCAGGAAGCCGCCCGGGAATGACCCTGATGAAGAGAGCGGGACATGAGAAGAGAGAAAGGCTTTCTTCAGAAAGAGAGCGGCTTTGCCCTCATCATGGTGCTCTGGGTGATCATTATCCTCATGGTCATCGTCATGTCCTTTTCCGTCCTTGCGAAGACCGAAAGCAGGGCGGCCCTCTTCTTTCGAGATTCACTGGCAGAGGGTTTTCTCGCGCAGGCGGGGCTGGAGCGGGCGATCCTGGAGATATATTACCGGCAGGAGAACCTGAACAAGACCATCGTCCCCGACAGCGGAGAGACCTTGAGGGTCGACGGCACGGCTATCGAGGGCAATGTCGGTGATGGCAGGTACGTCGTCAGGATTTTCAACGAGGCGGGTCGGATCAATCTCAATGCCATGAACGATGGGAACAAGATCATCCTCGACAATCTTCTCGTCAACCTCGGAGTTCCGAAGGAGACGGCGGACACCGTCGTGGATTCAGCTCTCGACTGGATGGATAAGGACGTCCTCCACCGTCTGAACGGTGCCGAAGACGACTACTACCAGTCCCTCCCCAACCCTTACAGGGCGAAGAACGGGCTCTTTGATACGGTGGAGGAACTCCTTCTGATAAAAGGTATGACTCCCGACATCCTCTTCGGAACAAAAGAGCATAAAGGGCTTATCCACTTCGTCACCGTCTATGGAGATGCGTCGAAGATAAATGTGAATTTTGCAGCGAAAGAGGTCATCATGGCACTGCCCGGCGTGTCGGAGGACCAGGCGGCAAGGATCGTCGATCGAAGGAAGCAGGCGGAGCTGAAAACCCTCGATGATGTTAAGGGCATCATGGGAGGGGGATACAGCAGCGCATCATCCTACATAGACGTCGCTGAATCCGTCGGCTATACCGTAGAGTCGACGGGTTTCAGAGGTGGCGCCGAAGATGGCCACGGTATCCGGGCCACACTCCTCGTCAGGACGGGAGGGACATACGAGTATATCTATTACAAGACCCCCGCGGAGACAACGAAATGAGAATTGGACCCTTGACATCGGGCCCCGCCCTTGAGAGGGGCATCGCGTACTTCAGGGCCGCGAGGGCGATAGTTGAACCCCTGTGCCTGAGAATATGGGCGGTGCTGAACCGCAACCTCGTTGAAGGCATCATCCTGCCCGAGCGCTTCCTGGCGGTCTGCATGGAGCTGGGATGCGTGTCGGCGGCAGCGGGTGAGCGTTTTCTCAACCGCAGGCGGCTCACGGGGTCTCAAAGGTATGCCCTTGAAGGAGATGAATTTCCGACCCCCGACGATCTTGCCGCCGCCGCGTCCCGCGCAATGAAGGAACTGGGGCGCAGGGGTTCGAAGGTGCTCCTGGGTGTTCCCAGAGAGTGGGTTGTCATAAGGACCGCGGAGATGCCCTCAACCGTGAAAGAGAACATGGGACCTGTAGTGACGTACGAGATCGACAGGCTTACTCCCCTCACGGCCGCCGATGCCATGTACGATCATGTCGTCGGTGCAGAAAGGGATGAAAGGATCACCATAACCCTCATGGCCGCCAGAAAAGAGAGATTGAGCCCCTGCGTGGCGGCATTGAAGGAAAAGGGACTCCCGCCCGTGAAGGTGTCGACGCCTTCGGTGGAGATGGCACGGTTGTGCGGGCGCCTTGCCGGGAGCGGGACCTTCGTGTCCCTTCACGTTGACCCTTATGGATACGAAGGCTGGTCGGTCGAAGAGGGCAACCTGGTGAGCAACTTTTATGGTTCATGTGATCCTTGCGGCAATGATGAAGATCCGCAGAGGTGCTATGAAAATGTGAGGGCCGACCTTGCTGCCGCCGGTGCCGCCGATGGGTCGCGACCCGTGTGTCTCGTTGCCGAGAGCGGTGTCGAGGCCGGGGATGTGCTGCCGGACATCGCGCACAGACAGATCGGGGATAGCGAAACGATGTCACTCTTCGGGGGAAGTCAGAAGAATGTCCCCTTTGCTCCTGCGGCCATGCTCCATGAAGCTCTGTCACCGGGCATCAAGACCTTCGATCTTGCACGCAGCGGTGCCGAAGAAAAGAAGAAAGGGCCCCTTATCACCTCTTACGTGCTTGCCGCGCTCCTTGTCATGATGCTGATCCCCTACGTTGTCGTACCTCTTGAGATCGAGAAGCGCAAGATCACCGCTATTGAGGAGCAGATAAGATCGCGCAGGAAAGATGTAATGGCTGCGGAACGGCTGAAGAAGGAGGCGGAAGTCCTGCAGGGCGAGATCAATGAGATAGAAGAGTTCAAGAAGAAGAGGCCCATGTCGCTCAATATCCTCAAGGGGCTGACCTCGCTCCTCCCGAAAACGGTGTGGCTCACAAGAACGAGAATCACGGAAGAGACGGCAGAGATCGAGGGCTACGCCGCATCGGCGACGGGGGTGCTCTCCATCCTGGAGCAGTCCGACCTGTTCAGGAAGGTCGAATTCGCCTCACCGACGATGAAGGACGCGCGGCTCAATGGGGAGCGTTTTGTCGTTCGGATGGAGCTGGAAGGGTTTAAGAAACAGGAGACGAAGACAGAAGGGACGGTGAAGAAGGATGAAAAAGGAAAATAGGATCCTCATATACGCAATTCCCGCGATCATCGTTCTCGCCGTTCTCACCGTCTATCAGTATGGTTTCGTGAACGCCCGCAAGGAAATGGTCTCTCTCAGGGAGACCAGGGCCGCACGGGAAAGGGCGCTCCTGAAGTGTATGGAAACGATCGCCGGAAGGTCCCGGATCGAAGAGAGGCTCGATGCCCTGAAGGAGAAGAGGAGGGCTGCCGCATCAAAGACCATCGAGGCGCAGACGCCGACACTGAGTGCGGCGGCCCTGCAGGAGGCGGTCAAGGGTATAATCACGGGACGGGGAGGTTCCATTGCCAGCGAGCGTGTGGAAAAAGCGGAGGAATTCGGCAGATTCCAGGTGGTGACTATTACCGTCGACGCGGCACTGCCCGACACAAGAGCCTTGAGCGACGTCCTCTTCGGCATCGAGACCCATACGCCTTACATCGTCGTGCGGGAAATAGACACGCGGGTGCGGAACTTCCGCGACCCCAGGGAACTGATGGTGAAGCTGCGCCTGTCTTCACTGGCGGGAGGAAAGTGACATGATAAAGGTGCTGCGGTCCATCCCGCGCAATGTGACTCTCCTCAACGTCCTTCTGGCTGTCGCCCTGGTCCTGGCAGGTATCGGCATCATCTGTCCGGCGATGCGCGTGAGCAACAGTCTCAAACTTTCGCGGACCGTTCCCAAGGAGACGGTCTTGCCGGAAAAACCTGCGGAAGAGGCTGCTCAGCCCCTTCCCACCGATTATGCCGTCGTCAGTGAAATGAACCTCTTTCATCCTCAAAGGGTCATACCTATCGATGCGAAGAAGGAGCTGCCAAAACCGGAGCTTTTCCTGTGCGGCATAATCATGTATGGGAACCAGCGTGTCGCCTTCGTCGAAGACAAGAAGAATCCGATAACATCTCCCGGCCGGGGGAAAAGACAGACGGAACTGAGGAAAGGTTCTGTCTACGCAGGCTATTCGGTGACGGAGATAGGGAAGGACAGCATCGTTCTCACCCGGGGCGAGCAGAGCGTGTCCGTGTATCTTATGGATCAGGCAAAGCGCGGCGGCAAGAATGCCCCGTCCGCTCCTGCCGAGGCGATACCGTCTTCCGCGCCGCGGCCACCTTCTTCTTCCCCCGCCCCACCTGCCGCCCCATCTTCTCCCCGCCCTTCAAGACCTTTGCCATCAAAAGGGCCAGATGAACCACACTCGGACGGTAGCAAGGCCCCGCCCTCTCCCATGCCTCCTCACCGCAGGGACCGGTAACGGCACACCGTGGCCGGGGAGGCCGGCGGATGGCCTTAATCTTCCCGATAGCTCAGGACCTTGTGGAGGGATTCGTCCAGGCGATCGGGATCAACGGGCTTGAGGAGGAAATCCAGGGCCTGTGACGCCGACGCATGCGTGGCATAGTGGTCGTGGGCCGTGACGAAAACAACATGCGGCCGGTGCTCCAGGGTCTCTACGAGATCGAATCCAGACCCTCCGGGCATCTGGATGTCGAGGAAGATGAGATCGACCGGCGCTTCCTTCAGGACCTGCCGGGCCTCCGCGATGTTCCTGGCCTCACCCACAATGCGGACATAAGGATGCTCGCCGAGAAGCCCTCTAAGGTTTACCCGGGCGAGGCGTTCATCGTCCACGATGAGTACCCTGACCTCTCTTTCCTGTTCTTCCTTCATGGTTGTCTCGACCTCAATTGTAATACCCTATCCCCGCCAGGGCAATCATATCGTGCATCCCGACGGAAACTGAAAGGGCCTCAAAGCGCGCTGGAAAGCCGAAATGTCCCAAAAGAGCCTCATGCCTGAGGCCGTGTTTGCCCGGTTCCTGTTTCCAGCGGCACCCCGAGGACAACACGGACGAGTCCGGTGTCCTCCTCTGTCCGAAAGAGGTACTGATCGGCATAGATGAGGGTGAGGCGCCTGCGGAGGTTGTCGATGCCCACCCCTTTCCCGGTCTTTATCCCGTCTTCTGTCGATACCCAATGTCCCGTGTTCGTGATCTTGAGGAGAAGGAGACGGTCATCGGTGATCGAGCCTTCGATGGTTATCTTAAGCGGCAGGTCCGATGTCTTTGTCCCGTACTTGACGGCGTTTTCCACGATGGGCTGAAGGATGAGCTCGGGAACCCGCACATCCATGGTCTGTGAGGGAAGGTCTATGTTCACCATCAGATCATCCTCAAACCGGACCTTCTCGATGCTGAGGTAGCTCTCTATTGTGCCCATTTCCTGACGTAAGGGTACGAAGCCGGATTCGCTGGAGGAGATGGTGGAACGCAGATAGCGGGAGAGCTGTTGAATGAGCTGGTCGGTTTGACGCGAGCTTATCCTGGCAAGGGCGCTTAAGGAGTTGAGGACGTTGAAGAGGAAATGGGGATTGATCTGGTACCTGAGGGCCTCGAGTTTTGCCTGAACGGACCGAAGCTCGGCGTCTTCCGCCCGGCGCCGCTCCTTTTCGATCTCTCTCTGTTCCGTGATATCATCGAGGATACCTTGAATTCGAAATATCTTTCCCTTCTCGTCCCTGTCTGCCCGAGCGTAGATGGACCCTATCCTCTGGGATCCGTCGCACCGGTGAAAGAATACCTCGAAGTTCTTGACCGTCCCCCGGGTCTCAAGCATATCAAGCAGTCGGTTGCGCCTGGTAGAGGAGTAGTAGCGTGACACATTCCTGCCGACCACGTCCTCCGGGGAGCCGTAACCCAGAAGGGATGCGAAGGCCGGGTTGGCGTTCTGCACGACGCCTTCCAGGTTGGTCACGAATATCCCCTCCACTGCGTTCTCGAAGAGGCCACGGTATAAACGTTCCGCTTCCTCCAGGGCCTTGCGGTTCTCCTCCAGGCTCTGCGCCATGGTGTTGAGGCCCCGGGCAAGCCCGGAGATCTCGTCTGTGCCTTTCGCCTCCAGCCTCCTGTCGAGAATCCCGGCCTTGATGTCGCGGACGAAAGCCATGCATCCCTCCAGCTTTCTCAGGAGGGGGTTCGCCATCCTGAGGACGGTGACGGTGATAACGAAGAGCATGACGACAAGGGTTGCAAACGTGACCTTGCCCATTGTCTCGATAGGCGCGAGAACATCCCGCAGGGGCTTCTCGACGACGAACAGGAATTCGGGGTCGGAGGTTTTCAGGAACGCAGCCAGACGGCGGCCCGATCTTGTGGAATAGCTGACAATCCCGCTGCGGCTTGCCGCCAGTTCCGGCAGATCAGGAATATCGGGTCGCATGTATGGTTTGGACCGTATTGTGTTGGGGACTACCCAGCCCTTGGGCAGGCTCGTGTCCACCCACGGGTCGTAGACGTAGGCCTTGCCTGCAAGTATGGCCTCCTGAGGGGCAAGGAAATAGTCGTTTATGTGGTCAAGGTCCAGGGTGGAGCGCACCACGGCCGTAACCCTGCCGTCCTGCCTGACGGGGACGCTGATCGCTATGATAGGGCGCCCCGTGCCGTGGCTCAGGATCACCTGGGAGATTGTCCCCTCTCCGGAGATGGCGGTCTTGAAATCGGGACGTGTGGCTACCATCTGACGCATTGGGGAGTATCCTATGCGGTCGGGATAGGAGGACGCAATGCACCAGGCATCGCTGTCAATGAGGTTTATGGATGTATAGACCCTGTTCTTCCTGACGATATCCAGAAAATGCAGGTTCGCCTCCCTCACGAGCGTTTCGTTCTTCGGGGATTTCGTGACGTCACGGACGAGGTGTGATTCCGCGAGAAGTTCCATATCTGTCTTGAATCTCTCAAGACCTATCTGACTTTGCTTGGCGATGAGGGCCACCGTCTGCTCCATCTGCCTCCTGGCGGCAGATTCAAGGTGCCGCCTGGCGGAGACATAGGTAATGGCCGAGGACAAGAAGACGCTGACAACGATCATCACCGCGACGACAACAAGAAGCTTGCTGCGAAAGTTCATCGGTCCCCTCTTTTCCCGGGCGAAGGGGGTTCTTGAATGTCTCCTTGCGGAGAACCGTCTACCCCATGGCCCGTTTCATTATCCCTTCCTCTCCGAAGAAAATGGTCGATCAATGAGGAGATATTACGGTACGCTCCTGTTCCTCAGGCTGGAGATGTAACCGAGTAGGCCTGATATGGGACGAATCAACCACATTGGGGGATTAGGACGATTCGAAACAAATAGGGACTACACGCAACATATTCGAGAGGGACCTTCAGTGTTTGCGCTCTATCTCTAACCTGGAACCTGAAGCTTGAAACCGTCTTTTCTCTTACCACATGAGCCTCCCCCTCCCGTACCCAGGCATCGCCATCTTCCCCGCGAACCCGAGGGAAAAGACGCCGCTGTCGCGGTTCCAGGCATCGGAGGAGACCCTGAACGAGCCCGAGGGAGCGCCGGCACCCGTAACCATTTAGTATTTCAAAGCTCCGCGGTTCTATGGTTTAACTAAGGGTATGGCCTTGAATCTTCATGGGAGGAGCCTCTTCGCACGAGAGGGAGAGAAAGGAAGGATAACCGGAGGAAGACATCATGAGGTTCAACGGAGTCATTTTCGACCTCGACGGAACGCTGGTCAATTCGCTGGAGGATATAGCGGATTCCATGAACACCGTCCTTAAGGAATATGGTTTTCCGACGCATGGCCTCACGGAATACAGGGCCTTCGTCGGCAGGGGGATGAGGAATCTTGTCGCGCGCTCCCTGCCCGAGGATTCGAGAGACGAAACCCGCATCGCCCTGTGCCGCGACTCGCTGCTGAAGGAATACGGCATGAATTGCCTGAATAAGACCCGGCCCTACGAGGGCATCACCGAACTGATTGACGGGCTCGACAGGCGAAGGATAGTAAGGGCCGTCTTTTCCAACAAGATCGACCATCTGACGAAGAGGATCGTGGAGGCACTCTTCCCCGGCACGCCATTCCAGGTTGTCGTCGGTGCCGGGGCCGGAATGCCGGAGAAACCGGACCCTGCCGGCGTTCTGTCGGTGGCCCGGCAACTGGAAATCGAACCTGAACATTTGATATACGTGGGAGACTCCGACGTCGATATGGAGACCGCGCACAATGCTGGAATGTACCCGGCCGGCGCTCTCTGGGGTTTTCGGACAAAAGAGGAGTTGGCCGCTCACGGGGCGGGATCCCTGATCGAGCACCCCTCCGACCTGCTCGGGGTCATAGACGGTCAGGGCCGGACATGATCCGCCAGCCGATTGACGAGTATCCCCCCTCTGTGCAAGGATAATGAAGGGCCCCCTTTCCGGCGACTCATAGCGGGCCCACAGGAAAGTGCCGTGAGAATACTGCTCGTTGAAGATGATGAAAAGATCGCCTCCTTCATCATAAAAGGGATGAAGGCCGCGGGGTGCGCCGTCGATCACGTTGTCGACGGCAGGGAGGGTCTCTCGCTGGCGACGACGGAACCCTACGACGCGGCCATCGTGGATATCATGCTCCCCGGCCTCGACGGGTTGTCCGTCGTCGGGGAGATGAGAAAGAGCAAGGTGGCGACGCCCGTTATCATCCTCAGTGCCCGGGGTTCCGTGGAAGACCGGGTCAAGGGGTTGCAGACCGGTGCCGACGACTATCTCGCGAAACCCTTTGCCTTTACCGAGCTCCTTGCCAGGGTGCAGGCGCTGGTGCGCCGCGCGAGCGGCATCACCGAGCCGACGCGGCTTGCCGTGGGAGACCTCTCGGTGAATCTCGTAAGCAGGGAGGTAAAGCGGGCTGACAGGGCTATCGACCTCCAGCCCATGGAGTACTCACTTCTGGAATACCTCATGCGCAACGCCGGCAGGGTGGTCTCCAAAACGATGATCATGGAGCATGTCTGGAACTACGACTTCGATCCCCAGACGAACGTGGTGGAGGCCAGGATATGCAGGCTTCGGGACAAGATCGACAGGGATTTTCCCGGCAAGCTTATCCACACGGTGCGGGGGGTAGGCTATGTCCTCAGGGAAAATCCGTAAAACCCGCAATACGCTGGCCCTGAGGCTCACCCTCTGGTACGCGGGAATATTCACCGTGTCTTCCTTCGTCGCCTTCTTCCTCTTCTATGTGCTCGTCACGTCCATCGTCCGCGACCGGACGGACCAGGAACTCATGAGCCAGGCCCGGCGCTACGTCGTCCTCGCCTCGACGGAAGGCCTGGAAGAGGCAAAGAGGGCCGCTGTCGTGGAGAGCCAGGCCGCCGGCGTGCGAAAGGTTTTCTTTCGCATGCTCTATGCCGACGGCGTCGCCTTCTCTTCGTCGAATATGTCCTACTGGAAGGACATTGGCATTCACGTGAGCGCGATCCGCCAACTGGTGGAGGGGGCCGACCATGTCTTCGAAACGATGGACCTCCCCGAACGCCGCGATGAGGTCCGTATCCTGTACGTGATGCTCGGCCCCAACATCATCCTGCAGATCGGCGAGGCCGTCGAGGGGTCGTCGAGGTTCCTGGAGGCCTTCAGACGGATCTTCATCGTGACGATGGGGTTTCTCATCATTCTAGCCGCCGGTATCGGATGGTTCATGGCGAGGAGGGCAGTCTCGGGTGTGGAGGCCGTGACGCGAACGGCGCGGGAGATATCCGCGGGCACGCTCGGCCAGAGGGTGCCCGTCAACATGCGGGGCGACGAGATCGATCAGTTGGCTGTGACCTTCAACGAGATGCTCGACCGCATCGAGGCGCTCGTCAGGGAGATGAAGGAGATGAGCGACAATATCGCCCACGATCTGAAGAGCCCCATTACGCGCATACGGGGAGCGGCGGAGGTTACGCTTGCCACCTCGGGGTCCCCCGAGGAGTTCGAGAACATGGCGGCGAGCACCATAGAGGAATGCGACCGCCTCCTCGATAGCATCAACACCATGCTCATGATATCGAGGACGGAGTCCAGGGTGGACCGTCCCCCGCAGGAGAGGATAGAGGCGGCCGAGCTCGTGCGCGAGGCATGTGACCTCTATGAGCCTGCCGCCAGCGACAAGGGTATCATTCTGACCTGCAGGATCGAGGAGGCTGTGGATGTGGCAGGGGACAAGAGAATGGTCCGGCGGATGATCGCGAACCTCATCGACAACGCCATCAAGTACACCCCTTCCGGCGGGAGCGTCGATGTCCGCCTTTCGCGGGACGCCTCGAGGCAGGTCCTGCTCACCGTGAGTGACAGCGGCATAGGCATATCCCCGGAAGATCTTCCCCGCATTTTCGACAGGTTCTACCGCGGCGACAGGAGCCGTTCGGAGGCCGGTCTTGGTCTCGGCCTCAGCCTCGCGCGGGCCATCGCCCGTGCCCACGGGGGAGACATCACCGTGACAAGCATCCCCGACAGAGGCACCACCTTCACCGCAACCCTCCCCGGCAAGACGGTCGAAACCGCTTGAGGGGCAAAAAGACCCGTCCTTCCCATAACCCATGACCCACTGCTGTCCAAAACAATTCATTTCCCGGAATGCCCTTCCTATAAGGCAACGGTTCAGGACAGGTACATCCTCCATTCCGGACGAGGTTGGTCTCTTCTCAAGAGGATAATGACCAATGACCAAATTCCCACATCTGTCCAAAATAAATTTTGAAGGGGAACCCCTGAACAGGTAGAATTAGTTTCGACCAAGAATCAAATAATACCTGTATGGAGGGATTCCCGTGAATAAGTTTAGCAGCATGTTCGGC